>OLDN01000563.1_pt1 | contig 14167 bp, 9 predicted proteins | sample 1608561 | NCBI WGS metagenome assembly OLDN01 (sample SAMN02674887, study PRJEB24791) | human gut metagenome, SKBSTL062 | isolation source: stool | host: Homo sapiens | place: USA | reverse complement strand
AAGCGGGAGAATTCGGAAATGTGATTATTGACGGCCCGCTGGATGTACGTACTGCCTGCGAACAAGCAAGTGGTGATATTAAAGGGATTGTATCTCCTATCAACGGACAGGCAGATGTCTTGATATTCCCGAACATTGAATCGGGTAATGCATTCTACAAATCCGTCTCTCTGTTTGCACAGGCAGAAATGGCAGGATTGCTGCAAGGTCCTATTTGCCCTGTAGTGCTTCCATCGCGTAGTGATTCCGGCTTGTCCAAATATTACAGCATTGCAATGGCATGCTTACAAGTGTCAGGAGATTGCAAATGCAGAAAACAAGTCAGCCAAGTCACCGGCTCATCATTCTAAATTCACCACTAAAAGCCTACTATTCATGAAAATTCTGGTTATCAATCCCGGTTCTACTTCTACTAAAATAGCAGTTTACGAAAATGAAACTCCGCTGTTTGTCAGTAATATAAAACATTCTGTAGAAGAACTATCCGCTTTTCCCGAGGTGATAGACCAGTTTGAATTCCGGAAAAACCTGGTGTTACAAGAATTGGAAAACAATAAGATACCTTTTTCTTTTGATGCAATCATCGGACGCGGCGGTTTAGTGAAACCGATACCGGGCGGAGTGTATGAGGTAAATGAGGCCATGAAACGTGATACAGTGCATGCTATGCGTACCCATGCTTGTAACTTAGGAGGATTGATTGCCAGCAAACTGGCTTCTACATTACCCAACTGTCCGGCTTTCATTGCTGATCCGGGAGTGGTGGATGAACTGGAAGATATAGCACGCATTACAGGTTCTCCCTTAATGCCGAAGATCACCATCTGGCATGCATTAAACCAGAAAGCAATCGCCCGCCGCTTTGCCAAAGAGCAGGGAACCCAATACGAAAATCTGGATTTAATTATCTGCCATCTGGGAGGTGGCATCTCTGTCGCAGTCCATCACCACGGACGAGCCATTGACGCCAACAATGCATTGGACGGTGAAGGTCCTTTCTCACCGGAACGTGCCGGTACACTTCCCGCCGGTCAACTGATCGACCTATGTTTTAGCGGTCAACTCACCAAAGACGAATTGAAAAAACGTATTTCCGGACGCGCCGGACTGACCGCCCATCTAGGTACAACCGATGTTCCCGCCATTATACAATCTATCGAAAAAGGAGATAAAAAAGCGGAACTGATACTGGATGCCATGATTTACAATGTTGCAAAAGCGATAGGAGCCAGTGCCACCGTACTTTGTGGGAAGATAGATGCCATCCTTCTGACAGGAGGTATCGCCTATTCGGAGTATGTGATTTCAAGACTGAAAAAAAGAATCTCTTTCCTTGCTCCCATCTACGTTTATCCCGGAGAGAATGAAATGGAGTCGTTAGCATTTAATGCCATAGGAGCACTAAAGGGGGAATTGCCGATACAAATCTATAAATAAGTGGGCGCACAAAAAGGCTATTCAGTTACCAATCACCAAGCAATCTGATAGTTTCTGTTTCTAATTGGAAACGGCTAACTGTACAGCATCATTCACAATGCCTGCTAATATAAAGCCTTGAGCACATACATGGTTCGACAAAAAAAGAACACTAATACAAATAATAACAGTAAGGTATATTTGTCTATTTCACATAGATAGTTGAATAACATAGTAAAAAAACACTTTTGCGATAGTTTCTTTAGCGGGGTTAATAAAAAAAGCGCCTATTAGCCATCGCATTAACCACGATTTTAACCACGACCTTAACCACGAAGCTATACCTTTGTCATGTCTCACCCCGTTGGAACATTCAACGTTGGCAACACATGAAAACGCTGTGATTACTTTGCAAGCTATAAACTCAAAAAGAAAATTATGAAGAAATGTTGGTTATTATTTTTAGTGCTTAGTTGCACGTTTCTTGCCCAGTCCAAAGACTGGACACAATACGTTAATCCGTTAATGGGAACACAATCATCTTTTGAATTATCAACAGGTAACACCTACCCCGCCATTGCCCGCCCTTGGGGAATGAATTTCTGGACGCCACAGACCGGAAAAATGGGAGACGGATGGCAATATGTCTATACAGCCAATAAAATCCGTGGATTCAAACAAACTCATCAGCCCAGCCCATGGATAAACGATTACGGACAGTTCTCCATTATGCCGATGGTGGGTAAACCTGAATTCGACGAAGAAAAGCGGGCTAGCTGGTTCGGACACAAAGGAGAAGAAGCAACTCCTTATTACTACAAGGTGTATCTGGCCGAATACGATATTGTCACGGAGATGTCTCCGACCGAACGTGCTGTTCTCTTCCGGTTCACTTTCCCGGAAAACGCACATTCGTATATTGCAGTCGATGCATTTGACAAAGGTTCTTTTATTCAGATTATCCCAGAAGAAAACAAAATTATCGGTTATAGTACACGCAATAGCGGAGGAGTTCCCGAAAACTTCAAGAACTATTTCATTATTCAATTCGATAAGCCTTTCACCTATAAAGCCACTGTGAATAATGGAAGCATTCAAGAAAATGCAACCGAACAGACTACTGACCATGCAGGAGCCATTATAGGCTTTAAAACTCAACGTGGAGAACAAGTACATGCACGCATCGCTTCTTCCTTTATCAGCTTCGAACAGGCTGCAAGGAATATGAAAGAATTAGGAAATGACAATCTGGAGCAGATAAAACAAAAGGGACAGAAAGCATGGAACCAGGTACTGGGAAAAATCGAAGTGGAAGGAGGAAACCTCGATCAATACCGCACTTTCTACTCCTGCTTATACCGTTCGTTACTTTTCCCCCGAAAATTCTACGAACTGGACGAAGCCGGAAAACCTGTTCATTACAGCCCTTATAACGGGCAAGTTCTACCGGGATATATGTTTACCGACACCGGATTTTGGGATACCTTCCGGTGTCTTTTCCCATTACTGAATCTGATGTATCCGTCGATGAATAAAGAAATGCAGGAAGGGCTCATCAATACCTACAAAGAAAGCGGATTCTTCCCCGAATGGGCCAGCCCCGGACACAGAGACTGCATGATAGGAAATAATTCGGCTTCCGTACTGGCAGATGCTTATTTAAAAGGTATTAAAGTAGAAGATGTGAAAACTTTGTACGAAGGGTTAATACACGGAACAAAGAACGTACATCCCACCGTATCTTCCACAGGAAGACGCGGATACGAATATTATAATAAGTTAGGCTATGTCCCTTATGACGTAAAAATCAATGAAAACACAGCCAGAACTTTGGAATATGCCTACAATGACTGGTGTATCTATCAATTAGCCAAAGAATTAAAGCGACCGGAAAAAGAAATACAGCTCTTTGCCAAACGGGCGATGAACTATAAGAATGTATTCGATAAAGACTCCAAGCTCATGCGAGGAAAAAATGAAGATGGAACATTCCAATCTCCATTCTCACCATTGAAATGGGGAGATGCATTTACCGAAGGAAACAGCTGGCACTACTCATGGTCTGTATTCCACGATCCACAAGGATTAATTGACTTAATGGGAGGAAAAGATATGTTTATCACTATGCTGGATTCTGTATTTTCCGTACCTCCCGTCTTTGATGAGAGTTATTACGGGCAGGTTATTCATGAGATTCGTGAAATGACAATCATGAATATGGGGAATTACGCGCATGGCAATCAACCAATCCAACACATGATCTACCTATACAACTATGCCGGTCAACCCTGGAAAGCGCAGTATTGGCTACGCCAGGTCATGGATAGAATGTACACACCGGGCCCTGACGGATATTGTGGAGATGAAGATAATGGGCAGACTTCGGCATGGTATGTTTTCTCCGCATTAGGTTTTTACCCCGTATGTCCGGGAACCGACGAATACGTCGTTGGAGCTCCTCTTTTTAAAAAAGCAACCTTACATCTTGAAAACGGTAACAGCCTCATCATCCATGCAACCGATAACAACAAGAAGAATATGTATATTCAAACAATGAATCTGAACGGCACAGAATATAAAAAGAACTATCTACGCCATGAAGACTTATTAAAAGGAGGAAACATTAACTTCCAAATGGGAAGCCAGCCCAATTTAAACAGAGGAACGGAAGAGGAAAGCTTTCCTTACTCCTTCTCTAAAGTCCTAAAAAAGATTCGTTAAATTCATAAAAAACAAGAGACTGTTTAACTAAGTCTCATGTTGATAAGTTTGCCTCTATTATGGGAATCCATAGCAGAGGCAAATTTTATTCTTCAAGACTTATTAGGGATATTCATTAAAAGGAAAAAGTGATCTCCTTATTCATCAACGTTTCAAAAATCAGAAAAAGATAGAGGAGCCACACACCTTATAGCAACATGTATGCTACTTCTCTTAAGAAAGAGTAACTTCTTCCAATAAAGCAAGCTCCCAACTACGCCAAACAATAGTAATTAACTTCAGTTCACCTTTCGCCCTGGCTTCTGCCACCAGTTCATCTTCACTATAACGAAGTAACTGTTCGCGCGCCTCATCAGCAAGGGCACGTATTTCTTTTTCCGAAGCACCGGCTTTTGCATATTTCACCTCAAGCAGATAGGTGAAAGGAGGCAGTACAGGAACCGACGGACTAGGTTTGAAGAAGAAATCTGCAAAACCCTTATTCAATTCGTATTCCGGATAGAGCTGATAATAACGATACATTCCTAAATAGGCAAGCAAGAAGCCTTTAATGTGCGCTTCACCTTCAATATATTCACGGATACGACTTTGCTCACGAACAGCATTGGCGATAAAATCGAACAAAGGTTTCCAGTCTCCCCTGAAAGCCATATTCTCAAATAAAGCACTCATCCTGTTCATGTCAATTTTAAAGATATCATGCTTGATGTAGCCTTGTATCAAGAAATTAAACAGTTGTTCTCTTACAACCAAATTCGGTACATGTAAAATGGGTCTTCCCACCATGTCCACACCTTTGATGGAAAGAAGTCCGAAATAGAATAATAAAGACTTGAAATTACTGGGGTCCGTCATCTCCAATGCAGAGAAATGAGTAACGATGTCAGTAGTGATTTCTCCTTGCTCGGCTATTTCCTTTATAACGGAAAAATTCTCTCCCAACCCGTGATCTAGCTTTATCAAGTATGCCAACTTGTTAAAGTCAGTGCGAATATTGGGATCTACGATTTCTTCAGGCTTTTCCCCATGTAAAACAAAAGACTTCATAAAATAAAGTACCATATCAGAGTTAAACATACAGTCCACCAATCTACTTCTACTAAAGCAATAATTGTCATAATTAGGTTTCATCATGACAACAGTTTCATCTACAGATTGTATCAACACTCCTTGTTCTTTATAATAAGTCAGCATTTCACGCAATTCTTTCTCACTAAAACCAACTAAATCATTAAACCAAGGATCAGTCGTTATATTGGTTCCGATGTTAAAGCCACTAGTCACATCATCCATCGTCACCGGACTCACTCCGGTAATAAACAACCGTTCAAGAGCAGCTCCGGTTCCGGTAGTAGCGGATTTTATCACGTTAAAGAAGCCACGAATAAAACCTTCGCCATGCGTTGCTTTCCTATAAAATTCCGTACCGTAAGTCGAAAGAATGGTATTGGTGAAATTATCATATTCATCAATGAGTAAATAAATACGAATATTTTTCTTACGGGTAGCATAGGAATTAATCGCAGACAGAAAAGCACCGGGTTCTTCTTGTATTTTCTCATCAAGAACATCCCAAATTTCTTTTCCTAACAAATCTTCATACTTAAAGACAAAATCTTTAAGTTTGCTACAACAATGTAGCTTAAACGATAGTTCTACTTCGTTGACATTGGAACTCACTTCCGAAAAATTAAATCGCATGATGAGAAACTGATTGTGGAGCTTCGTCGGATGCTGACCTATGTATAGCTGACCAAACAACTCGTCAAACTGTTCAGCATGATTTACGTCATAATAGGCCTCTAACATAGCCAAAGTCAGACTCTTCCCAAATCTACGGGGACGTATCAGAAACAGATAAGGCGGTTGCATCTCTATTTTTTCAATGAACATTGTCTTATCTACATAATAATAATTCTCTTTCTGAATTCGGCTAAAATCAGTTATTCCGTAAGGTATTTGTTTCATCATATTGCGATTCCTTTCAATTTATCTGTCCCTTATTTCTGCAGACTTTTTTCAATATTCTGCAAACGGCGTTCTAACGCAGCATACTTTTCATCCTTTTCTTTTAAAAGACGCTCGTAGAGTTCAGTGATTTTGTCGATAGGATTGAAGTTGTTAACTCGACTATCATTAATACTATCTTCGGTATCAGACTTAACTATACCCATGCTGATGTTTGCCCCACCTGCACTTTGTTCTGAATTATTCACCGTATTATTTTCAAACACCACCGTCTGTGCATCCTCCTCCAAAGTCTTGAGATAATCGAAAGGGACATTCAATGCACGTGCAAAACGTTGCAACATCTCATCATCAATCACTTTCATCTTCTCATATTTAGAAACAGCAGGTTGTGAGAGATGTACTAATTCACTCAAACCCTCCTGGTTCATATCCTTTTCAATACGGGTACGACGTATATTGCGTCCGTGATGGACTCTCCCAATTGTCAATTCTTCTGTTTCCATTTTTATTTTCTTTCTTTTTAAAATCCAACAAATATACAAATGAAAAGTTTCGCTCGAAGCAAATATACGAAAAAAACGAATAGATGTGATAATATGGATAAAAGGAATATTACAACCTGACAAATAGAATAAAATGAATACTTCAAACAGCGCATAATGTGTTAAATTATCACGAACTTTACCGCACGAAAGGGCAACAAAACAAAAGAGCTTACGGACATGAAAAGAATATTGACAAATAAAGAATACAGGTTCATAAAAGGGCTCAAAGAATTGATGATTAAATACAATGCGGTGATCTCTACAGATGCGCAAGGGAAAATTGAGATTGTGGTGAATGAAGACAACGAATCATTTGATTTTGAAGCAGAAAGCACGATCTATTTAGGAGCTTGTTTTTCAGATTATGAGTTAAATGAATTACTGGAAAAGAACTTCGCACACATAAAACGAATAAAAGAGGAGTATAAAACAAACTTGTAAACGGATCTATATAATCGAAAAATCATTAATCCTAATCTCTATATAAACACCCCACCGGTTTCTTTAAAACCAACGACCTCTTCCTTTTAAAGGAAGGGGTCGTTCCCTTTAAAAGGAGTGAAGCTTTGGTTTTAAAGCAAGAAAAACGACCTTATTAACAGGTATATTTGCCTGTATCATAAACTTTTTAAATAAAAAAGCTCTTTCAAAGAAATTTTTCTCATATCTTTGCGACGTGTTAAGTTAATAAATTGATTAAGGTCGATTTTTGACTGTTTCGAATCGGGAAGTATGGGGGTACTTTCCGATTCTTTTTTTTGGGAGGATATAACAAGGTGTCTTTCATCTTTTTAAAGGTTTTAATAAACTGAATAAATCTAATATATACTAACTCTATATATAAAACAGTTCAACCCCGGATGATACTAATAAAAAAAGAAGGCTGTTTCAAAATTGAAACAGCCTTCTTTATATATAGACGCTATCGCGTTCTTATTTCTTTTCTGGTCTTGGCATCAACACTTTTCTTGAAAGTTTGAATTTACCAGTTTTCTGGTCAACATCAATCAGTTTTACTTCGATTTCATCACCTTCCTTAATTCCAGCTTCTTCTACTGTTTCCAGACGCTTCCAATCAATTTCAGAGATGTGCAGCAAACCATCCTTGCCCGGCAAGAATTCGATGAATGCACCGTAAGGCATAATAGAACGAACTTTACCTTTATAAACTTCGCCCACTTCAGGAACAGCAACGATTGCTTTAATCATGCGCATTGCATTATCAATACATTTTTTGTTTGTTCCGGAAACTTCGATGCGTCCCATACCATCAATTTCTTCGATAGTAATCACAGCACCGGTTTCTTCCTGCATACCTTGGATGATTTTTCCACCAGGGCCGATTACAGCACCGATAAATTCTTTAGGAATTGTCATCGTTTCAATGCGTGGAGCATGTTCTTTCAGGTCAGCACGTGGTTCAGCGATTGTTTCAGTAATCTTACCCAGAATGTGCATACGTCCTTCTTTTGCCTGATTCAAAGCACGTTCCAGAATTTCGTAAGACAGACCGTCTACCTTGATATCCATCTGAGTAGCCGTAATACCATCTTTTGTTCCTGTTACTTTGAAGTCCATATCACCCAAGTGGTCTTCGTCACCCAGAATATCAGACAATACAGCATATTTTTCTTCGCCCGGATTCTTAATCAATCCCATAGCGATACCTGATACCGGTTTCTTGATCTTCACACCAGCATCCATCAATGCCAATGTTCCGGCACATACGGTAGCCATAGAAGAAGAACCGTTAGATTCGAGGATTTCCGAAACAACACGTACTACGTATGGATAGTCAGCAGGAATCTGTCCTTTCAAAGCACGCCAAGCCAAGTGACCGTGACCGATTTCGCGACGACCTACACCACGTTGTGCTTTTGCTTCACCTGTAGAGAAAGGAGGGAAATTATAATGCAATAAGAAACGTTCTTTTCCGTGTTCCAAAACATCGTCAATGATCTTCTCATCCAGTTTGGTACCCAGAGTAACAGAAGTCAGTGATTGTGTTTCACCACGAGTAAAGATAGCAGATCCGTGAGGACCAGGCAGAGGACCAACCTCACACCAGATCGGGCGGATTTCAGTAGTCTTACGACCATCCAAACGCTTACCTTCGTCAAGGATAGAACGGCGCATGGCTTCTTTTTCTACATCGTGGTAGTAACGGTCGATCAACGCACCCTTTTCGTCCAACTCTTCTTCAGAGAATTGAGCTTTGAATTCTTCACGGATAGCTTCGAAAGCAGCAAAACGTTCGTGTTTGTTATTGTTTCCGGAAGCGGCAACAGCGTAAGCTTTTTCGTAGCATGCTTCACGAACAGCCTTGCGCAAATCTTCGTCGTTCACTTCATGGTTGTATTCACGTTTCACTGTTTTTCCAACCTCTTCAGTCAACTCCATCTGTGCTTTACAATGAACCTTGATAGCTTCATGAGCTACTTTCATTGCTTCCAGCAATTCAGCTTCGGATACTTCGTGCATTTCACCTTCTACCATCATGATGTTCTCATAAGTAGCGGCCACCATCAGATCCATATCAGCTTTTTCCAGTTGTTCAAAAGTAGGATTGATAACGAACTGACCGTCGATACGTGCTACACGTACTTCAGAAATCGGTCCGTTGAAAGGAATATCTGAAACGGCAAGTGCTGCAGAAGCGGCAAGTCCTGCCAATGCATCCGGCATATCCACACCATCAGCAGAAAAGAGGATGATGTTCACATATACCTCTGCGTGATAATTATCGGGGAATAAAGGACGGAGAGCACGGTCGACAAGACGGCAAGTCAGAATCTCATAATCAGAAGCTCTACCTTCTCGCTTGGTGAAACCACCGGGAAAACGGCCGAATGCCGCAAATTTTTCTTTGTACTCTACCTGTAAAGGCATAAAATCTGTTCCGGGAACTGCATCTTTAGCGGCACAAACAGTAGCTAACAACATGGTGTTTCCCATGCGGAGCATTACAGAACCGTCTGCCTGTTTTGCCAACTTTCCCGTCTCGAGCGTGATGGTTCTTCCATCAGGTAACTCGATTGTCTTAACAATTGGGTTAATCATAAAAATTGTTTTATCTATACTTTTTCTTTCAAAATTCCTGCAAAGATATACATTTATCGTGGTAATTAGGTGGAAATGAGGTAAAAAGTTAGTGGCGAACTGATTTTTTTTCAAAATTAGGATGAAGAACACAGCAAAATGCTTTGACTAATCTCGAAAAGAAGTATATTTGCATCTCGTTAATAACACACACTATATGAAAAAGGTTACTTTTGCAGCGCTCGCCGCACTTACTATTACTGCTTGTAGTTCTGGCCCTAAATTCCAGGTGAACGGGGATGTATCAGGAGCCGACGGTAAAATGCTTTATCTCGAAGCTTCCGGTCTGGAAGGTATTGTTCCGCTCGATTCAGTGAAGCTGAAAGGGGAAGGTACATTCAGTTTCAAGCAGCCTCGTCCCGAGTCACCCGAATTTTACCGTTTGCGGATTGACGACAAAATCATCAATTTTTCTGTAGATTCTATCGAAACAATTCAAATCAAAGCTCCGTATGTGGATTTCTCTACTACTTATACGGTGGAAGGTTCGGAAAACAGCAATAAGATAAAAGAACTGACGTTGAAGCAGATTCGCCTTCAAAAAGAGGTGGACAATTTACTGGCATCCCTGCGCAGCAACGGAATAGGGCATGATGTATTTGAAGACAGCCTGGCAACATTGCTCAACAACTATAAGGAAGATGTCAAAGTGAACTATATTTTTGCTGCTCCCAACACGGCTGCAGCTTACTTTGCCCTGTTCCAGAAGCTCAATAATTATCTGATATTCGATCCGTTGAACAATAAAGACGATGTGAAATGTTTCGCAGCTGTTGCTACGAGCCTCAACAATGCGTTTCCTCATGCGGTACGTTCCAAGAACCTTTATAATATTGTAATCAAAGGAATGAAGAACACGCGTCAGCCGCAAACAAAAGCTCTGGAAATTCCACAGGACAAAATCGTAGAAACCGGTATTATCGACATTGCCTTGCGTGATGTGAAAGGAAATGTGCGCAAGCTGACCGACCTGAAAGGCAAAGTCGTTTTGCTCGATTTCTCTGTATTCCAGTCGCCTGCCGGAGCTCCTCACAACCTGATGCTTCGCGAACTATATAATGAATACGCAAAACAAGGACTGGAAATATACCAAGTATCTCTCGACGCGGACGAACACTACTGGAAAACAGCGGCAGATAATCTTCCATGGGTCTGTGTGCGCGATGGAAACGGAGTTTACTCTACCAACGTAGCCGTATATAATGTTCGTCAGGTTCCATCTATCTTTTTGATTAATCGTAACAACGAATTGAAGCTTCGTGGCGAAGACATTAAGGATTTGGAAGCAGCTGTCAAGTCATTGCTCTAAGTTGTTATAATTTAGCATATTTCATTTAAATATGTTACATAGCATCTTTTTTCACTTGACACGTATCACTTAAAAGGCTATCTTTGCAAAGAAATAATGAAAAGAGGGTTCCAACATGGCTCATGTTGGAATTCTTTTTTGTTTATATGACCATTTAAAACAATTAAAGGAGGAAAACATCATGGCTTATATGTCAGAAGAAGGTTACAAGAAACTGATGGCGGAACTGAAGGAACTGGAAACAGTGGAACGCCCGAAGATCTCTGCGGCAATAGCCGAAGCCAGAGATAAAGGAGACTTGTCTGAAAACGCTGAATACGATGCAGCAAAAGAAGCGCAAGGTATGCTCGAAATGCGTATCAACAAACTGAAAGCTACCATTGCAGATGCCAAAATCATCGATGAATCTAAATTGAAAACAGATTCCGTACAGATTTTAAATAAGGTGGAACTGAAGAATGTAAAGAATGGCATGAAGATGATTTATACCATCGTTTCAGAAAGTGAAGCTAACCTGAAGGAAGGGAAGATTTCCGTTAATACCCCGATTGCACAAGGTCTGCTTGGCAAGAAGGTGGGTGATGTAGCAGAAATTACTGTTCCACAAGGTAAAATTGCACTGGAAGTAGTAAACATATCAATTTAACGTAAAGGCAGGTCTCCATGTGAGGCTTGCCTTAATTTATCAATAAAAGTTATGGCAACAATATTCAGTAGAATCATCGCAGGAGAAATCCCCTGCTACAAGGTGGCAGAAAACGAAAAGTTTTTTGCTTTTCTCGATATCAATCCATTGGTAAAGGGACATACATTGGTAGTGCCCAAACAGGAAGTAGACTATATTTTCGATTTGAGCGATGAAGACCTGGCTGCTATGCACGTGTTTGCAAAGCAAGTAGCCTGTGCCATTAAAAAAGCATTCCCTTGCCAAAAGGTAGGCGAAGCTGTTATCGGACTGGAAGTACCCCATGCACATATTCATTTAATTCCTATTCAAAAGGAATCGGATATGTTGTTTTCGAATCCGAAACTGAAATTGTCGGATGAAGAATTCAAGTCCATAGCGCAAGCAATCAACTCCTCTCTATAAAACATGATGATGAAATAATGAAAGGCATTCCGTGATGGAATGCCTTTTTTCTTTACTTTTCTTTACTTTCGGCCACTTCAACCAGGTAAACTCCAATACAGATAAAAATGATTGCAAATGTCTGCGTCCAGCTAAAACGATCTTGTCCTAGAGCAAGGGAAGCAATGGTCGCCACAATCAGAATCAAATAACCATAGATAGCGACTACCGTCGTCTTCAGATATTTCAAACCGACAGGCAGCAGCATATAACTGATAGTGGTCGGGAAAATCAATACGAACATCAGAATAAGGAAAGGCGTCCAATGGAACGGCATGGAGAATACCGGGGCATCAAATCCTGTAATAAACGTGACTATAATGGCAGACACGGCAGCACCGGAAAAGGTATATCGCAACATCGTTATCGCTCCAATGGCCGTGAGGATGCGCTGACTAAGAATCAGATAGACAGCATACACCACAGAACTTAGAAGACAAAGCATATTCCCCGTAAAAGCATCAGAGGCCAAATCATCGCTTTGCTGGGTTAGGATGCAAACCAACGCTCCTATCAGACCGATAGAAATTCCTATTATTTTTTTAGCGCCCGCCTTCTCCTTATAAAAGAATATCATGATAAGAAAAACCCAAATAGGCTGGAGACTGGTAAATATGGAACTGGAGACAGGAGTTGTTTTACTCAATCCGGCCAGATAGAGAAACATAAAACCGTAAAGTCCCAAAGCCCCCAACAGAAAGAGGAGCCATTTATCTCTGGTTGACGATTTCTCCGGAGGCATAAACCACCCGATCACCCAAAAAGCAGCTGCTGCAAATGTGCAACGAAGCGTGGCTCCTGTCAATGGACTCATCCACAAAGGCAGAAGATACTTTAAGGCATTCATATTTAAACCGCTAAATACTTTCGAGACAGCCATACTAAGATTGGCTTCCAGTTTCTTATTCTTCATTTTCTATTTTAATTGGTCGTTAAACAAAAAGGTATTACGGCGCCGATATGCCCAGAAAAGAGTAACAATAGTTATCAGAAGATTAAAGATAAAAGGAAACTCCTGTGATTGGGTATGGAATATCCACTGGAAAAAATCGACAATAAAGGGATAAAGCAAGATAGCCAGATAATTCATCATCATCACAAACGCCAAAGCCAATGTGGTCTTTTGCGGCAGTGCGGTCTGGGTGGTCTTATCATAAAGCATAGGTTGAATAATGCCATATCCCAAACCAACCAGGATACATCCGGGAATAATCAGCCATTCGATCGGAGCTATCCAGATTAATAACAATCCCAATGCCATCGACAGCAGGCTGTATGCTTTTGTACGTCCTTTCAGCAGGGCTACAATCTTGTCCAGGCAAAAACCCGGAGCAGTGATGGCCAGAAAGAAAAGCGAAATCATCAATCCGGAATTGCCACTGGAGAAGTGATGCTTTTCCATTAAGAAAGGTAGATTGAAGATCACCACTACCACGATATATGTTATCACGCCATAGAAGAGCATCAACTCTATCAGATGTTTGATGTGAATACCGTACTTGCTGCCTCCTATATCTATGGAAGTAGATTGTTCGGAGGATTCGTTGTCTTTTGTAGTATCTGCAGAAGAAGAAGGTGTAAAAGCGACTTCTCCCGTCCGGTCTTCTTTTAAATGTCCTACCAGCAGAATGGAAATCAATGGGAGGAGATAGACCAGGAAAGGCAGATGCCAGCTGACTTCTGCAAGATAGCCCGTTACGGCAGTTGCTATCACTAATGTGAAATTAGTAATAGCGGAGCTTAATCCGAACTGTTTCACCCGATAGGTTCCTACAAAGTATCTGGAAACCAACCCGGTAGATAAAGGGATAATCAGACCGGAACCGATACCGAGCAAAGCACTTACCACAATTAATTGCCACATTCGATTGGAAATCAGATACAAAATACCGCTCGCGGCAAAAAGCCAGAGTCCGACCTTTAATACACGGACATAATCGACTTTCTCTGTCAGTTTACCACCCAGCAATATAAAAG
>OLDN01000550.1_pt1 | contig 14542 bp, 19 predicted proteins | sample 1608561 | NCBI WGS metagenome assembly OLDN01 (sample SAMN02674887, study PRJEB24791) | human gut metagenome, SKBSTL062 | isolation source: stool | host: Homo sapiens | place: USA | reverse complement strand
GGTCTTATTTTATTTCTATCAGCTTGTGCGTCTGCAAGCTCAGCCGCCATTTCGGATGCTGCATCACGCAAGCCACAGTTTCCGCAGTATTGCTGCAAGAACAGGGTTGCAGGAAAAAGTGTCCGGCAGGAAGCGATTCGTATACGGAAATATCCTGTCCTTCGTACACTACCTTTACCTCATCCATACGGGAAATGCACAATTTTGCACCTTGCTTGGGCGAGCAGGTCACCCAGTCTATATTATCCGGCAAGGAATGCGTACCGTTCGTTTCGATACAGACATACTTCCCCATCCGGTGCAGGCAGTCCACAAATTCACGGTCAATCCAGAGCGAAGGCTCTCCGCCCGTCAGTATCACCGTCACCGCAGGATATTTCCCCACTTCCGCCAAAATTTCCTCATCGGACATCAACACACCCTCTTCGTGCTGCGTATCGCAAAAAGAACATTTCAGGTTGCAACCGGAGAAACGTACAAAAACAGCCGGAGTACCCGTATGAAAGCCCTCTCCTTGCAAGCTGTAAAATATTTCGTTAATCTTCCTCATAAGCGCTCCTGTCAATCCTCTTCATAGATGGCTATATTCGACTCGGATTCCTGCACTTCCACTTTAAAGCAGGCAGGTATCTGGCTGCATATCCAGCGTGCCATATTCTCGGCTGTCGGATTAAAGGGAAGGACTTCATTGATGTTCCGGTGATCCAGTTTTTCTTTCACCGCCTGTTTGATGTGGCTGAAATCAACCACCATCCCGTCGGCATTCAGTTCTTTGGCACGGCAATAGACTGTGATTACCCAATTGTGACCATGCAGATTCTCACATTTACTCTGATAAGAAAGATTCAGGCTGTGTGCAGCCGAAACCTCCATTCGTTTAATGACTGTGTACATACTGTTAATACGCTGGTTAAAATATCATTTTATAGAACCGTGCATCTAATGTCACCTCGATGCGGCAGCAAAAGTACAAAAAACTTGGAATTTACACACGAGATTGACGCTTATTCATACATACAGTGAGCACTACGGCACTGTGCGGCTGCCTGATGTCCACAAAGATTCCGGTTGCAGGCAGAAAACATATTTCCCTGTACATATGAACAATAAACAACCGCCAAACAATTTTATTATTCATCTTTTTATGTATATTTGTTGTAATAAAGTATTTTCCCTTTGAATATCAACAGATTGAATAAAACTCGCACGAGAACGGGCAACGGATAAGAAAAAGCTGGACTGTGTAGAACTGCCATATTTCTCATGCTTTCAAATAACTCTTTAATTCGATTACAAAGATAACATTTCTATTTTAAAGGACATAATAAATGACTTCAATCTTATCGGATAAGATTGAGAAAAAATAAATTTTCAGTAGCCGAGTCCCCATAACCACAGGCAAAGGTAACTCGTGTTCTGCTCGTCCAAGCAAGGCCAAGCCCTTCGGGTTCGTGGAAAAAATCATCCTCGCCCGAAGGGCTTGCGGTATTTTTTCCCGAAGCCTTGCATGTACGGAACACGACCTTTTAAAGCCTGTAGTTATGGGAACTCCGGCCCCGAAATGCCGGACTAACAAATATTGATTGTTATGTTACAACAGATGGCAAAAGACAAGTACAGTATCGAAACACTCAGAGAACTGAATGTTTCATACGACCGTGAACATTGGCTTACGCAGGATGATGTGGATATGGCCAACAATTACGTGCAACTCATCGAACGGACACGCTCGGAAATCACACCGCAAGTCGGTGACAGAGTGGTATATGTCACCGAGCATGGAGATTATTACGGACATGCCCTAATCGATCACATGCACAGGGATGAAGAACGCCTGTCCGTATGCGAACGGCCCTATGTGCCTTTTGTATGGAAGGAGGACGGAAGCATCCGTCTGAGTGTCAGCGGTGGAGCATTCCACCGTGTAAACCCGAAGGACATGAAATTCCTGAAATGGACGGAAGGTGCTTTCAAGGATTGGGGAAGCTGTGGAGCATGTGCCAACGGCTCGGTCACCTTTCTGGCCAGAGTGCCGCTATGGTTCTATGCCGAACCCAATCCAAAGTATGGCAATTACACTACCGAGACCTACCGGAAGTTTTACCTGAATAAAAGAATGGATACGGAAAAAGGCAATCTTTATCAAAGTTTCGATATCGCTTTCCGGAATGAAACCGATTTCAGACAGTTTCTGGAAGACTATGAAGGAACGGTGTTCAAGGGTAACTGGGCAAATCAAATCGTGGTATGGTGCTTCCGTCATGAAAACCGTTTTATCACGCAAGACGAATGGAATAAAATTGATGAACCGGCTGTTGAACGGAGATTCAATTTTTATCCTGAACAAGTCAAGATAGTCAAGGACATGGAACAGCACATCACGTACTTCTACCGGATCAAGCCGCAAAATTTCTAACATCTTAAATTACAACCGATATGCAGACAACAACATCAATCAAGGCCGGTAACGCTCCCGACCTGCTTTCCGGCATTCTGAGCGTACAAGTAAGAAACGAGGAAAAGATTACCGAACAGGACAGGCTCTATTGCCAGTCACAGCAGGATCTTCTGTACAAGACACTCAACCAGATAGAAAAGTGGTATGCCATCTTCAAGGAGGATGCGGAACAGTACCGGAAAGAAAGACAGTTCAAGTACGAGGACAACGGCAAGGTCTCCATCCGCGACTTTTATTTCCACAACGGGCAGGATGATTATTCGCACAATGAGTTCAAACCGTTCAACCTCATTAACGACCTTGTGGACAAGAGCCACAATGCCAATGCGAACTTTGCCAACCGCATCATTTCCTATTTCAACAAGACCTACAATGTGGATGTCCCTGTCCCGAAAATTGACGGACAGACATTGCCTATGGGATTCAGACCGGTCTACCAGACCTATGTGGATTCTGTCATCGAACATCTGGGCGGAAAGAGTTTCCGGGAAACTGCCGAGGAGGAACTGCTGGCCCGTTTCCTGAAAACAGTACGACCCTCACGTTGGAGCAAGGTCAAACCCGAGCTGAAAAAGGACAAGATAACATTTCCTGATATCGTATATTGGGACAGCATCCATCTGGAATATCACGGTGAATACGAATTCTCATACGACTGTAGAAACAAGGTGAACATCTTCTGTGAAGGTATAGCCTACGGTTCGGATGACCTGATAAACGGCTCAACCGGAATGGTTATCGGACTTGACGAGCGGAACGTGGACATCACACAGTGGTACAGTCTTACCACGGACAATGCCCGGCAGATCAAATTCTACAAGAACGGACGCATCGACATACGGTTCAAAGACAGTCCGGCTGCCGAAAACTGTTACAGACGGCTCCATCTGGACGAAATCACGCTCAATGAAGATTGATTCATGAAAAGTTTAATCCTGCACCCCGTAAGGCTTCCTTGCGGGGTGTTTCTGTTTTTAACCATCAAAAAGTAAAAGCATGTATGCCATCATACCCCAACAGATTCCCCGGGACAAGCGTGCCGAGGTGAACGAGAAAATCCTTTTTGCCATCGATTCCGGCAAGGACCTCATTCCGAAGGAGAGCATCTACAACTGCTACACAGGTATCGGAGGACTGCACAATCTCAAGCAGGCAGATTTTTCCAGCTATCACAGATATGCGGAAGCCAAGAAAGAATTCGAGATGGGCCAGTTTTTCACCCCTCATGAGCTATGCCGGAGCATGGTGGAGGTCCTTTCCCCAACCTCTTCAGAAATGGTGCTTGATATGTGTTGTGGAATGGGCAACTTCTTCAACCACCTGCCGAACCTGCATAACAGCTACGGCTTTGACATAGACGGCAGAGCTGTAACCGTTGCAAGACACCTCTATCCGGAAGCCCATATCGAAAAATGCGACATACAGCAGTACCGCCCGGAACAACGTTTTGACGTAATCATCGGCAACCCGCCATTCAACCTGAAATTTGACTGTAAACTTTCACAGGAATATTATATGGATAAAGCATACGACGTGCTCAATCCGGCAGGATTCCTGATGGTCATCGTACCCGTGTCATTCATGCAGAGTGAATTTTGGGAGAAGACACGTGTTGCCAATATCAACAGCAGTTTTTCCTTTGTCGGCCAGACCAAACTGAATCCGGATGCTTTCGATTCCATGGGAGTACATAACTTCAGCACGAAAGTCATGGTATTCCTGCGCAGGTCACGCCACATCGAAATGCAACCCTACAATGCGGACGAGTTCATTCCGATGGAAGAGTTGAAAGACCGCGTCAGGAAGACAAGGGTGATGAAGCAGAGAATCCGGATTGACCTCATGCGGGAAACCAACCGGATAGACCGCGAGGAACTGGAAGCGTTCGAATACAGGCTCTCCAAGTATATGTATGAGCTGAAAGCCCATGCCGTACTGAACAGGCACATTGAGAAGGCAGAAGCACTTGTATCCAAGTTCCGCAACCAAAAACCACCGGAAAATGCCACAAACCAGCAGATCAAAGACTGGGAACGTAAAAAACTGACCACAGGCAAGGTGCTCGGAATCATCCGCAAGTACATCACTTCCCAGCATTCAGTACCCCGCAAGGAAGTGGCACTGGTGAAGACCTCCTACGGTTTCAAACTCAAACCATACGCACCCCGTCTGCTTGACAAAGTCACACACAAGGCTGCAAGCATCAACGATCTCATTCTCGGGAGGGCTGAACTTCCGGTACCGGAAACCGTAACGGAAAGGAACAGGCTTCAGATCCGTGCGGCGGAGAAACTGATACGCCGGAAGCAGAAACAGTATGAGATGCAGAACCTCCGGTTTGCGGATATGGAAGAAGACGTCAATCTGAAGGAATATCTGGACCGGAGCACATTCATCAACAAGGACGGCGAGGCATGTGAATTCACAACCCTGCAAAAGCATGACCTGAACCTTGTACTTCAAAAACGCTATGCCCTGCTGAACTGGCAGCAGGGATCGGGCAAAACCGCGGCTGTCTATTACCGGGCCAGATTCCTGCTCAAATTCCGAAAAGTAAGGAATGCCATCATCCTTGCACCGGCCATTGCCACCAACATGACCTGGATTCCGTTCCTGTCGGTAAACAGGGAACGGTTCCGTGTCATCCGGGCAGAGAGCGATCTTACAAACGTACCCGAAGGCATGTTCCTCGTCGTTTCAACCTCCATGCTCGGCAAACTGCGAAGAGGGCTGGTGCGCTACGTGAAACAAACTTCCCGGAAACTGTGTCTTGTTTTCGACGAGTCGGACGAAATCACGAATCCGACTTCACAGCGCACAAGAAACATCCTGTGCATATTCAGAAGGCTCAAGTATAAGATTCTTGACACCGGAACGACCACGCGCAACAACATAGCGGAACTGTACAGCCAGTTCGAGCTGCTTTACAACAATTCGGTGAACATGGTGTGCTGGAGCCCGCAGGTCTATCACGAAAACAAGGAACGTGAGATAGAGGAAGAGAACAATACGGATTACGGCAGTCCATTCCCGGCCTTCAGGGGGCACGTCCTCTTCCGTGCCTGCCACTGTCCCGGAAAAGCCACCGTATTCGGCATCGAGAAGCAGAACCAGGATGTCTATAACAAGGAGGAATTGTCAGAACTTATCGGCAAAACGGTCATCACACGCAAGTTCAGGGATTTCGCAGGAGAAAAATACAAGATACAGACCCATACCGTCAGTCCGTCGGACGGAGAGCGTGAGGTTTACCGTGTCATCATCGAGGAGTTCTGCCGTATCTGTGAGCTGTATTAACAGTACGGGTGATGCGAAGAAGGATGCCGGACTCCGGCTCATGCGACAGATCAAACTGCTTATCAAGGCCTGTTCCGTCCCACATCTGATAGAGGGTTACTCCGGAGACGGGATTCCGAACAAGACAAAGTACATAGAGAAACTGGTGCGGAAGATACCCGGAAAAGTGGCTGTCGGCTGCACGTCGATAGCCGCATTCGACCTTTACGAGAACCATCTCCGCAAATGCTTTCCCGACCGCCCGGTATTTGTGGTCAAGGGAGACGTGGCATTCAAAAGGAGGCAAAACATCGTGACGGAATTCGACTCTACCATCAACGGCATATTGATATGCACACAGCAAAGCCTGAGCAGCTCGGTGAACATACCTGCCTGCAATCAGGTGATACTGGAATCCCTGCAATGGAACATTCCCCGCATGGAACAGTTCTACTTCCGGTTCATCCGCCTCGATTCCAAAGAAATGAAGGACGTTCATTATGTCACCTATGAGGACTCGGTCGAACAGAACCTGATGGCACTGGTACTGACCAAGGAACGGCTGAACGAGTTTATCAAGACAGGAGAAGTCAAGGAACAGTCCGAAATATTCGAGGAGTTCGACATTACGATGTCCGTCATCGACAGCCTGCTTGTCCGCACGCAGGACCATGAAGGCAAAATACACATCAGCTGGGGAAGCCAGCGAATAGCAAACTGAATATGAACCGTATGAAAAGAACCGGGAGTTCCATTCCCACCGACAAAGGTAGTCCGTGTCTTCCTTAGCCGTGCAAGGTCATGCCGCAAGCGGTTTTCGGGAAAATCATCCTCGCCACGGCTGCGGTATTTTCCCGAAAAACCCTGCACAGCCGGGACACGGCACCTTCTCGAAGTCGGTGGAATGGAATCCCCGGCATTCGCATACATAATAATGAAAAGGATATGAATCTAAATAATGCAGAGATTGCCGTGACAACACAGCATCTCATTGACATAAAGAATTACAGGGACTACTGGCTGCACATGTCAGACTACAGTGACATGGGTGAATTCCTGTGTGCCTGCTCAGACCTGTTCCCCGGAGAGGAAGAACCGCAATATAGGTATCCCAAATGGGAGAACATCCCTGACATACTGGTCAGCCGTGAATGGCTCTGCCCAAACTTCTTCGAAATCAGGGATGCCCTTGAAAGGCTTGAAGAGGAAGAAACCGAATTCTTCATGGCCTGGAGCAGGAATTACGGCTATGACATCAGTACGGATGATCCACACATGATTGTCTCGCACTATCATGACCTGTACGGAGATGCCGTTGTCGAGAAGGAAGAGGACACTGCTGACTTGGCAGAAGATACGCTGATATATACAGGCATATCAAGCAGCTATTGCGACATGCTTCCCTTCCGTTACGAGATATTTGATGATAATTACAATTAAATGGAAAAAATATGGAAATCAACTTCAAAGGACCTGTCATGCCCATTGACCCGTACTCACAGCTGGCATTCGTCGAGATTCTGAACATCATACTGACGGCTGGACATATCGTGGATGTAAACCGTTTCCTCATCAGAAGGAACGTCAACCCACGGTTCGGCTCCCTGTCAGGCTATTTCAGGTGGTCGTTCGCCGAAGACCGATTTACGCTCTGGCAACGTACGGACTACAACTCCACGATGTGTTTCAGCCACAGGATACTGGACTTGCCCTTCGGTGTCCTGGCCGCAAAAGACAACGGGAAAGAAACTGAATTATTAAACTGAAAGGAGGACAATATGGAAAAAGAGAAATACGAAAAATTCATGAAAGAGAACGGATAACAAGGGAGCGGCCGTAAGGTCGCTCTCTGCATTTATAACCACATGTACGGGAAACAGAATCCTGCCGTACACAGGTAACGAAAATGAAAGAACAGAAAAAACTGACAATGGAACTCGTCAAGTCCCTCATGGACGAATCCTACACGCTGGTGTGGACAGATTACAACGACAACCTTGACAATCGTCTCGACCTGATCCATGAATGCCTTGCAAGTAAAAGCCAAGAAAAATTGTGGGAAAAGGCAGATGAATGGTACAGAGATAGCGAATGGGAAGCAGTTCATGAAATCGTCACAAGACTGAAGGCGGAATGTACCGCATGCTTCCATGTTGATGAAAAGACGGTGGAAGTTTTCTTTGAAGAACACGAAGATGAAATACGCGATGAGATATATGGTCGCAACGATTCGGATGTCCTTTCGGAACTGATAAAGAATACGGATGACATCCCTGTCCGTGTGGAGATGCTTTCCAATTATGACTGCATCAACTCCGACTGGTTTGAGTCACAGGGCGGCTACCGGTATGAAGAAAGCTACTTCGGGGATATGGTGGATGCGCTGAACCTCAATCCGGCAAGCGTGAAGAAACTTCTGACGGAGCATGGCTGCAAGGTTTACGGACGCTTCCCGGACCGCAAAGGAAGGAACGGCAAGGAACAGGTATCCTATGAACAATTCTACCAGGAACTCATCAACTCCTGTTGCGGTGCCAACCTGTTGACCTATACCGGCAGGGTAAATCTGAAAGAACTTTACGAATCCGGATTCTCACCGGGTGAAGTTGTCATTCCCAAAGGCAACTGCTGCGGGCTTTTCAGTTCCGCTTACGGCGGTGGCAGCCTGCTTGAAATGGAGTTGAAACAGGATGTCAGGTTGAAACTGGAAATCAACGGCTACCATGGTTTCCGTCTCCGTCTGGACGAGGGACGAAACAAGTATGATTATTCCATCGGACATGTGTATGGAGTGGACGAATCTTTCTTCGGTGAGAGGATAAGCCTTGTCATTTCGTACGGGAAGAAGGAACAGCAATCAAACATATAATATCAACAACCAAATTATAGGAATTATGGCAAAATACAAAGTAAGAGTAAGATACGCCTTCGAGGGTACTTACACGGTAGCGGCAGGAAGCTGCGAAGAAGCAAAAAGAGTGGTAGAGGAAGACTGCGGTCTGGTATTGGGCGGCAATATCCACACGACATGTAATGAGGAAGAGGTGACGGACTGGAACTTCGGCATCCATCCCGAATCGCTGATACTCTCAATCAAGGAAACAGGCAGGAAAGCCCGGGTGAAATACACCGCAATGGATTTCAGCGACCGGATTGAGGAACTGCGCAATGACATCATTGAAGCGATACGGCAGTTGCTTCAGGCGTACTCACTGACGGAACTGGCCTTTACGGACACGGAAGATGATCCGGTATGAATAGTCTGGTTCGGGAAAAACGGAGACCCGTATGAATGCCGGGTCACGGGTGTCCGGATAACGGCAAGCAGCCTGACCGTCATTGCCGAAGAGAAAGAAAGCGGTGACGAAGTGGAATGCTACGGACCGTTTGAACTCGGTGCAAGCAACATCGACTGGCTCCATGAAATATACGAAGCCGCGAAATTGGAATTGGAAACACCCCGTCATGTCAAATCTTAAAAGAGCAGGATATGTATTTACAGGCAGAAAACGCAGTCTCCAGTTTCTTCTTCTATATGTGGAACGCCTGGAGTGAGGAAGAATGCAAAGCCGTCTATGGCAACATGTATCCGCATTTTTGGGAAAAATGGTGCGTGGCGACGGACAAGGGCACATTCGGTGCAGCGGAACGGTTCTATCTGGAACTCTCGGAAGACAGCCGCAGGCTTCTGGTAGAGCGGGCCGTCTCGATATATGACGGACGACGCTTCAGAAACAGGAACAGGAATTCGACCTCGACCACAAGGAATATATCATCAACCGCCTCGCAGGGGCATAACAGACAACAGCCATGACCTATTTTCAAAACATACATTCGCTGGCGGACCTGAAGAAAGAATACCGCCGGCTGGCATTGCAGCACCACCCGGACAAGGGTGGTGACACTGCAATCATGCAATGGGTGAATACCGAGTTTGGAAGGCTCTTCGACATTTGGAAAGACAAACCGGATATATCTGCGACTTCAACCGGATATGAATATGACCATTCGGGAGCCACGGCAAAGGAGTACACTGAATATGTGTATAACGAATACCGCTGGAAAGGCCGTAATTACAAGGGACAGCACGCACCGGAGATTGTGGAACCGGTACGTGCATGTCTCAAGGAAACCTATCCGGGATACAGGTTCTCGGTCAGGCGCGAGAATTACCACTCCATCCACATCCGGCTGATGAAAGCGGATTTCGAGGCGTTCACCAAAGAATCCGGAAAAGTCCAGGGAGATGTCAACCACTACAACATTTCGTCCGACAAGACCCTGACAGACCGGGCCAAAGAGGTTATGCAGAATATCTGCGATTTCGTCATGTCGTACAACTTCGATGACAGCGACCCGATGACCGACTATTTCCACACCAACTTCTACCTCACGTTAGGGATAGGCAGTTACAGACAGCCGTACAAAGTGGAACTGCCCGGGCTCAAGAGCCAAGACAAACCGCAAGCGTTCAAGCATCCGGAAGGTCCGGCACACAAGGCCCTGCGGCAGGCATTGGGCAAAGCACGCTTTGACTTCATAACCAGCCTCAGGTTTTCCGGAAAACTGATTCTCGGAGAGGATGCCTACGGCTCAACGGGAGAACACTATTTCTGGCCGAAGCAGTATTCCAGTGCCAGAAATGCACAAAAACGGATGGACAAACTCTCGGAAGCCGGCATACGGTGCCGACTGACGGGGTATAATGGAGGCTATATCGAGTTCCTTGGCTATATGCCTGAAACGGAAAACCTTTTAGAACAGGAACGAGAGGAATACAGCCGGGCATACCGGGCATGGGCATCAGAGCAAAGTATACCCCAAAGGATGAAAGCGATAAAATACATGAATCATTCAAATCAAATCCAACTGCAACAACCATGAAAAAGAAGGAAATCATACAAGAACTGAAACGCTACGGCTACAGCCGTGTGAACATTGACACGGACAGAAGGACCTCAAAAACATTCTATACCTATCGTGGAGGAATTCATATCAACGGTACGGAAAACCTGTCATTCCACATCGTTCCGCCACCGGAAAGTTTCGGACTGGGCCGGTTTGCCATATGCGCTACACGGAACGGGGAAAGCTCACAGCTGGGAACAGACCATGCTCCGTTCTTTTTTCAGCGCCTGTTCTCCTTTCTAAAAGGTGAGAGAACAGAGCATGAGATTATAGATGAAATTGTATTATAAAATAAGAGGCTGTGTCATTTAGATTATTTAACCGACGCAGCCTCTTGATTTACCACAAGAATTTTGTAACCTTTTTCAATTCATGTGCCTTTATAAAAGAGTCTATTTGAATCAAATCTTTATTTTCATGATATGATATTATCCAGGGCTTGTCTTTCCCAATTTGTTTAACAATCTCGCTCATATAAGGCCAATCAATTTCATAAAATGAATGACCATAAACAACAACTCGTTCTATATTAGACAACCCCTTGAAAAAATCCTGATTTGCATTTATGATATATTTACAATTCTTCACAAGCTCATTCATCCATGCTATTATTTTACTCCACGTATCTTGAACAAAAATATACTCCCCTTCATCATTATATACCTCATCCGTATCTCTTGGATTATCATGCCCAATGATATAATTATTTTCAGAAAGACGAGAACCATGGATGTGTAAAATATTTAATTGTGGAATCCCATATATTTTTTCTAAGGTTTCTGTATAGTTGAATGTCAGATATTTACTACATGATGGTAAATCGAGGACTTTATCTGCTACAGTTATATCAATACTATTCACCCATTCGGTAAAAGCCTCAATAAATTCATCCAATACAGGCCTAAATATCCAATCAGGAGAATCTTCTATTGCAGCAACCGAACGTGTAGGATGATCATAATCAAATTCTTCATCCGGCTTGCAGAACTCAAGAATACTATCCTCATCATATTCACCAAGCGCTTTTTCAATATCCCCCCATATCTCCCGTTGATTACTGAAAAAAAATGTCCATAAGGTTGATTAGCTGATCTCTTTTATTCAATATCAGCCATTGCTTGAAATCATAATAACTTGATTTGATACCACTGGCGAGATCAAACCCATTACCTATAACAAAAAGTGTATTCTGATCAATTCGTTCAAATTCGGGGAGTAAACTATGCATATATAAAAGAGAAGTTTATATTGATTTTGTATCTGCTATCATTAGTGTCCACTAAAAAACGATAATAATTCTTTGAAAATATTGAAAGTTAGATAGTTATAAAGGTTTTTCGAGTCAACCGATTTGAATTTGTCTTTGCCAGACTAACGTAGAATGGAATATGCATACAACAGATGGCATATATTAATCAGGTAATGAAAATGAACCCGGCAGGATTGGATAGAATAGAATGATAAATGATTTGGCGTACGGAGAAAAAAGATATATCTTCGTACTGACAATTTACAGGGGACTTCCGTTTGTCCAACTATTGGAAACCGATGGAGAGTGACAAGATGAACCACGTATTCAATCAAGCCCAGCAGCGAGTTTGAGAACATTTTGGCATTAGAACTCAATTCTCATCAACAGTTGTAAATAATCATCATGGAATATTATCAGTTCAACACCTATCGTTTTTTTCGTTATTGTTTCCGTATTCCAAAGCACATTCCTCTGCGATGGGGTATCATTAAAGAATGGAGTCCAGCCTTTGGCGTGAAACTTCGCCTGGGAGTAATTCTGACAAATTCGCTGTATATTGACGTAGCTTACCGCAAATTCGACAGATGCATAGATTGTGGCAGTTGCCAACGCACCATATACCCTGCACACCGCATCAGTGAGGGTGATTATTATCATTATTACTCAGAGACAAATTGCCTGCAACTGGTCTTGGAAAAGACCTACATTCTGGATATTTATCGTGATGCCTTATATGATGCTGAGCGACATCGTTAGGCAGAGTTATTAAAATGCCCCGAAAATTTTCTGTTTAATTTTCGGGACACTGATTATCTGACGTTAGGTTCAAAGTCATCACAAGTATATCTGTCAACGTCTTCGACATAGTGTTCTCGTACACATGTAGCCTTATCTCCACAGCTATACTGGCAATTTCTGCAACGACGAAAAGTGTCGGGCTTACTGGATGATGCAGAAAGGGCTTTAAATATCGCCACCGCAACAAATCCTGCAATCAATACGCCAACCAACACTCCTAAAAAGACAAGTCCGAAATATAACCCCGCAACCAGGAGAATCAACCCGGAAAAGCCTATTCTACGCAAGAAATGTCCGAAACTATCAACATTTACCGCACAATTTGTTAGAAACATCGTCAACAAACTATACACCAATGCAGCAGTTCCAACCAGCCCCACTGCAATATTAATCACAGCCAAAAATACACTATCCAAATAGCCCGAACGTACAAACCAGTTGTTATCAAGGTTAAAGCCGCACATATACTGAGCAAATATCAATAACACAAAGTAAACCAATGCGGCAATCGCCATCAAGCGAAATTGTAAATTTATTTTCCCCGTGCTGTCATGGGTGTCCTCATTGTTGTTCTTGAAGAAAAACCGGAAAACAATAGAACATGGCATCAATAGCAGAAAATAGAGAGCAACCCCCATAATTATCATCATCCACACTGGAGGCAAATTACTGAGTCCACCTTCGGATTTTCGTCCCTCAAACATAGGAACTTCTTGAACATACAGGCTTTGTTCCTGCACATAAAGCGGAGCTTCTCCATCACCGATATCCACCTTTGCCCAACCATCTATCGGTTGTTCCACTTTTACCTCGCCATAGCCCAACCAACGTTCTCCGGCTTTTTTGGGTGGCATATCCTCAGTAGCTCTTGATTCTTCAAGATAAAGTACGTTTGTTTCTTTACCGTTTGGGGCATCATAATAGCTTGTCCCCGTGTCGCTATACAGCGAATAAGCCGTTTTCGTCAATATGGCCTCCGGAGCGTTATCAGTAAAATCCAGCAACATAATTGCACCGGCAAACGCCAGCAGAAGAAGGCTGTATACTCCTATGTTAAATCTTTTCCTGTTCATCGTATTGTTTTTTAAGCATTCTAATATGTCTTGGAAAGGCTTGCCCGGTCCATCTACAAAAATAGCCAAAATTTATGATAGTCTTCTATTTATATGCGATTTTTTTTCTCTTGGAATACAATTTTATTCGAAGTAACTTCACGAGATGGAATATTTCAATCTCATCTCTTATTCCTAATATCATTTATCCAAGGCATCAGTGTCCTCTAAATATCATAAAAGACCTTTGGAAAATCTAACTATAATATTGTCAATGAACAGGATGGTTTCAGTGGACCAACTTTATTTTAATCGTTAAACTTTTTAATATTGTCCAAATTTTTAGTGGACAGCAGTGATCTGCTATCTCAATAAATAATACATTACAACTCACGATTCAGCACCATTGCCAGTGGGAACATAAACTGGTTATAGGCTTTCAGTTTTTGCAGGTTCAGCACATTTCCGGCATAAGGATTGGTCAAATCGGTATAGAAGAACACATCGGTAAATCCGGCGTGTTCTTCCACAATTTCACCCGCTAATGGTATCTCCTCCACATTGAACAGCTCCAGAGGCAGTTCCTCCAGACGGGCCTGTTCCGCATTTCCCAACACATTGAGGTTGCGGTTAAACAGGACAAAACCTTTCTTCTTGTAATCCACACGCATACCGTACGGACGCTCCACAAGAAAAGCATCCGCCGCTTTCTTTATATAGTTTTCCATGATTCTGAAATTAGAAATTGCAAAAATACATCTTTTGTCCGGCAATGGCGAACAAATCAGGAAGAGAATC
>OLDN01000533.1_pt1 | contig 15262 bp, 12 predicted proteins | sample 1608561 | NCBI WGS metagenome assembly OLDN01 (sample SAMN02674887, study PRJEB24791) | human gut metagenome, SKBSTL062 | isolation source: stool | host: Homo sapiens | place: USA | reverse complement strand
GCCTACATCCCCACCAACGTCATCTCCATCACCGACGGTCAGATCTTCCTGGAGACCGAGTTGTTCCACTCCGGCGTTATGCCGGCAGTCAACCCCGGTATCTCGGTGTCCCGTGTCGGCGGCAACGCCCAGATCAAGGCCATGAAGAAGGTGGCAGGCACCCTGAAGCTGATCTACTCCCAGTACCGCGAGCTGCAATCCTTTGCACAGTTCGGCTCTGATCTGGACGCCGACACCAAGGCGCGTCTGGCACAGGGCGAGCGCATCGTGGAGGTGCTCAAGCAGAACCGCTCCGCGCCCGTACCTGTGGAAAAGCAGGTCGCCATCCTGTACGCCACCATCCACGATTATCTTGTCAACGTCAAAGTGCCGGATGTGGCAGAGTACGAGAAGAGCCTGTACGAGTATCTGGACAACGATGCCGCCGGGGCTGCCGTGATGGACACCATCCGCACCACCGGCAATCTGGATAAGGACACCGAGGAGCAGCTCAAAGCCGTGCTGACCCGGTATACCGAAAGCTTTGTCAAGGCGCATTAAAGGGAAGGAGGCGTAACGCATGGCTGGTTCCATGAAGGACATCAAGCTGCGCATCAAAAGCGTAGAGAGTACCATGCAGATCACCAAGGCCATGGAGCTGGTGGCTTCCTCCAAAATGCGCCGTGCCAAGGAGCGGGTCGAACACAGCCGACCCTATTTTGAAACGCTGTACAAGACCCTGACCGAGATCGCGGCAGCGGACCCCCGGGCCCGCAACCCCTACCTGCGCCGCAGCGAGATCAAGCGCACGCTGCTGGTGGTCATTGCCGGTGACCGCGGCCTTGCCGGCGGTTACAACGCCAATGTGCTCAAGCTGGCCGCACAGGAAAGCGGCAACGTGGAGGTGCTGCCCATCGGCAAGCGCTCGGCAGAATATTTTGCCCACCACGAAGCCGAACTGTTCACGCAGGAGGTGCTGCTGGCCGCCGATGTATCGGTGGGACAGTGCTTCCAGCTGGCGCGCCAGATCACCGAAGGGTACCGCAAGGGCGAGTTTGACGCCGTAAAGCTTTGCTACACCCGGTTCGATTCCATGATGACCCAGACGGCAGTTTCCATCGAGGTGCTGCCGCTGGCTATGGAGCCCACCGAGCAGCAGAAAGCCGAGGCGCGCCGCAGTCAGATCCTGTACAAGCCCAGCAGCGAGGAAGTATTCAGCGCGATCATCCCGGAGTATGTGGCCGGTGTCGTCTACGGTGCCGTGTGCGAGAGCGTAGCCAGCGAGCTGGCTGCCCGCCGCACCGCCATGGACGCTGCCACCAAGAACGCCGGTGAGATGATCGACCATCTCAACCTGTATTATAACCGTGCCCGTCAGGCTGCTATCACGCAGGAGATCACCGAGATCGTGGCCGGTGCGGAGAACTAAAACCCTCTCAGCCGCCTGACGGCGGCAGCTCCCCCGAATGGGGGGCTTGAGCGGAAAAACCTATCAAGAAGGAGTTGTAGCCTATGTCCGAAAAACATATCGGCAAGGTGATCCAGGTCATTGGCCCGGTGCTGGACATCCAGTTCAAGGATGGCGAGCTGCCGGAGCTGCTCAACGCCATTGAGATCGACAACCACGGCCAAAAGCTGGTGGTGGAGGTCGCTCAGCTGACCGGCGACAATGTGGCACGCTGCATTGCCATGAGCAGCACCGATGGTCTGGTGCGCGGCACAGATGCCGTGGACACCGGCGAGTCCATCAAGGTGCCCGTAGGCGACCAGTGTCTGGGGCGCGTGTTCAACCTGCTGGGCGAGCCCGTGGATAACAAGCCTGCCCCCACCCCGGATGCCTACTGGCCCATCCACCGTCCCGCTCCCAGCTACGAGGAGCAGCAGTCCACCACCGAGATCCTTGAGACCGGCATCAAGGTGGTTGACCTGATCTGCCCTTACGCCAAGGGCGGCAAGATCGGCCTGTTCGGCGGCGCCGGTGTCGGCAAGACCGTTCTGATCCAGGAACTGATCTATAACATCGCCACCGAGCACAACGGTTACTCGGTATTTACCGGCGTCGGCGAGCGCACCCGTGAGGGCAACGACCTGTACGGCGAAATGACCGAGAGCGGCGTTATCAACAAGACCGCTCTGGTCTATGGCCAGATGAACGAGCCCCCGGGAGCCCGTATGCGCGTGGCACTGTCCGGCCTGACCATGGCGGAGTACTTCCGCGATGTGAAGAATCAGGACGTGCTGCTGTTCATCGATAACATCTTCCGCTTCACGCAGGCCGGTTCCGAGGTGTCCGCACTGTTGGGCCGTATGCCCTCTGCCGTTGGCTACCAGCCCACGCTGGCCACTGAGATGGGCGCCCTGCAGGAGCGCATCACCTCCACCCGCAAGGGCTCCATCACCTCGGTGCAGGCCGTCTACGTTCCCGCCGATGACCTGACCGACCCCGCCCCCGCCACCACTTTTGCCCATCTGGACGCCACCACCGTGCTGTCCCGTAAGATCGTGGAGCAGGGCATCTACCCGGCTGTGGACCCGCTGGCTTCCACTTCCCGTATTCTGGAAGCGGACATCGTGGGCGAGGAGCACTACCGCGTAGCCCGCAAGGTGCAGTCCATTTTGCAGCGCTATCAGGAGCTGCAGGATATCATTGCCATTCTGGGCATGGACGAGCTGGACGAGAACGACAAGCTGACCGTCATGCGCGCCCGCAAGTTGCAGAAATTCCTGTCCCAGCCCTTTGCCGTGGCCGAAAACTTTACCGGCCTCAAGGGCAAGTATGTGCCCCTGAAGGACACCGTGCGCAGCTTTGCCGCCATTGTGGACGGCAAGGCCGATGACCTGCCGGAGTGGGCATTCTTCAACGTAGGTACGCTGGAGGAAGCACGCGAAAAGGCAGAAAAGAAGCTGGCTGAGGAAAAGGGCGGTGCCGTCTGATGAACAAGTTCATGCTGAGCATCACAGCATCCAGCGGCGAGTTCTATCAGGGTGACTGCGAGGATCTGACCCTGCCCATCAGCGATGGCATCTACGGCGTACAGGCCGGGCATAACCCGGTTCTGGTGGCGCTGCACATGGGCATTCTCCACTTTGTAGTGGACGGCAAAGCCCGGGATGTGCTGGTGGGCGACGGCATTGCTGAGGTGACCCCCGCCTATGTGATGGTGCTGGTGGACAGCGCCGAGAACCCGGAGGACATCGACAAGAACCGTGCCGAGGCCGCCCGCATCCGCGCCGAGGAACGCTTGCAGCATAAGCAGAGCATGCACGAGTATTACCAGAGCAAGATCGCGCTGGATCGTGCCATGCAGCGTTTGCAGACCGCCGCAAAGTATAAGCGCTAAGGCAGCATCCCTATTCCCATATAACAAAACCTCCCCGTGCAGGATAACTGCATGGGGAGGTTTTTTCTGTCTGTCAGCGATGCGAAAATTATGTCACAGGAACGTTTTTGAGAAACCGTCCTGCGTGTTGTCGCGCCTTACGCCCGCACATCCTCCCGGCGTAAAAGCAGCCATGCCAGAAGGAACATCGTCCCCAGCCAGAAGATGCAGCTGAAAGCAAACAGCCCGTAGCTGCCAGCCAGAGCATCCGCACTTCTGTTGGAGTTCATTCCGAGTTGCATCAGGGAATAGGGCCACAACAGCCCATGACCCTTGGAGCTGATAAAGATGCCGGTAATGCCGCCCAGCAGCCCCAGAAAAATGGGCACGGCAAAGCTGCGGATGACCATGGCCAGCACCAGCTGTGCGGCAATGACAGCCAACGCACCCAGCAGTCCCCGCAGTAAAAACAGAGGTAAGGTGACCGGCGGCAGCCCGGGCAGATGGGCAAATACCTTGCCGCAGAACACGAACAGCGCAAACACAAAACCGTGGGTCAGAAGCGCCAGCTTTGTCACCACCGCAAACTTTGCTGCAAACAGGTCCAGCGGCGGTACAGGGCTTGCCATGATCAGGTTCCAGTTGTGCCCCAGATGTTCCAGCCGCCACAAGTAGGCAGCATAGGTGGCTACCATGGCAGGGAAGAAGAGCATGGAATAAAACAGGGTGTGCTGGGTCCACAGGCTATACCAGCCGTCGGTGAGGATCTCAAGATTTTGCAGATAATTGAAGGTGCCGTAGGTGGCCGAAAGAATGGGCAGCACAAAGAACATTGCCCAGATGGGGGATGCGTGGAGTTTGCGGTTCTCCGCAAGAATACAGCGTTTCAGCATGGTTTTATACCTCCTCGTCCTGTACCTTGCGCCACGCAAGGGCAAACAGCACTGCGCCCAGCGCAAGGGTGAAGGCCAGCAGCCCCCAGTTGAAGGAGCGGGTGCCGTAGGTGACAGTGTGGGTAGCCTTGTCCCAGTTCGCCACTTCGTAGGCGCTCAGAGGGATGTAGTACCCAAAAGGCACAAAGTAACTGGCAAGCGGCGGCATAAAGGCAGAGAACAGCCCCACCAGTGCCCCTACAATGCCCACGCAGAGCGCCGGCAGGGGATTGCCCATCCACAGCATCAGCAGAAATTCTCCAAAGAAGAGCATTGCGTCCACAGCCAGCGTGCAGACGAACAGATAGCATAGCTGCCCAGTGGGAAAGGCTTCGGTATAACCATGAACGCGCCCCAGCACCGGAACGCAGGCCAGCTCCAGCACCGTGACCAACAGCACCTCCAGCACTCCAAAGACCGCCTTGCCTGCAAACAGGCTGCGGCGGCTCTGCAGGGTGTAGAGCAGCTTTGCGGTGTTGCCTTTGATCTCCATATCCCACAGCCGGGAGGCCAGCACTGCCATCATCACCGGCATCAGAATGGCTTCAATGACGGGCAGGCTGTAAAGCAGGGCACTGTAACCGTTGGCGAGCTCCTCCGGGTCAGCTGGGGCAAGGCCGCCCACCCATAGCACAACAATGCCGGGGATGAACAGGCAGAGAGCAAGGTCGTGCCGATGGTGGGCTTTTTGCAGTTCTGCACGGAAAGCTGCCATCTTACGCCACCTCCCCGCTGGTCTGGGTCAGGCTGAGGAAGATGTCCTCAAGGCTCTTTGTCTGGGCCGTCAGGCCAACCACACCCACGCCGCTTTCGGCAAGGGTACAGACCAGTGCCGCCAACGCTTCGTCCGGCAGCGGGGGCAGCTGCAGGGTGTCCGGCTGGTCTGCCGGTGCAGCGGTTTTTACTCCCTGCTGCTGCAGGACGGCTGCGGCTTTGGGTGCGTCCAGCACCCGCAGCAGAATGCCGCCCCGGCTGTGCTTTTGCAGCTGCTGCAAGGAGCCCTCGAACAGCAGCCTGCCGTGGTTCAGGATGCCCACCTGATCCACCATCTGCTCGATCTCGCCCAGCAGGTGGCTGGAGATCAGCACGGTGGCTCCGGTGGTCTGCGGCATGGAAGCAATCAGACTGCGCATCTCCTGAATGCCCGCCGGGTCCAGACCGTTGGTGGGTTCATCTAAAATTAGCAGTTTGGGGCTGCCCAGCAGCGCCATGGCAATGCCCAGCCGCTGCTTCATGCCAAGGGAATACTGCCCCACCTTCCGGTCAGCGTCTTTGGTCAGGTGCACGATCTCCAGCACCCGGCTGATGTCCTTCCGGTCCACGTCTTTCAAGTCGGCCACGATGGAAAGGTTTTCCCGGGCGGTCAGGTGCAGGTAACCGGAGGGAGATTCGATCAGGCTGCCGGTCTGCCGCAGCAGGGCAATGCGGTTTGCTTCGTTCAGGGTGTGCCCCAGCAGTTCCACACTGCCACCAGTGGGGTGTACAAGCCCCAGCAGCATCTTCATAGTGGTGGATTTGCCCGCACCGTTGGGGCCTAAAAAGCCGTAAACACAGCCCTCCGGGACAGTCAGGTTCAAATGATCCACCACCGGACGGCTATGGTAGCTTTTGCAAAGGGCATGGGTCTCGATCACAGGTTTCATAAATGGTCTCCTTTCGCATTCATGGTTTTCGGAACGATGCCAGAATACACCCGCTGCCTTAAACTGACCGGAAGCGCAGCTTAATTTCCCCTTAAATTTGCAGGTGTTTTCCGCTGCGGCGCAAAAAGTGTGGTATAGTAAAGGCGGGAAAGGAGAACTGCCCTTATGGATACCATTTATGATGCAAAGCTTCTCATCGTGGATGACAACGCCGAGCTGCTGGCACTGCTATGTGAGCAGCTGCGGGGCGCAGGATATGGCCATATCAGAACTGCCCAAAGCTGCGCCGCTGCCCGCGCCTGCTTTGCGGCGGAACAGCCGGAGCTGATGATCCTGGATATCAACTTGCCGGATGGGGATGGATTTTCGCTGTTCCGGGCGCTGCGGGCAAAAGCGGATGTCCCGGCGCTGTTCCTCTCCGCACGGGATGCGGATGCCGACCATCTGTTCGGGCTGGGTCTTGGCGCAGATGACTACCTGACCAAGCCTTTTCTGATGCAGGAACTGCTGCTGCGGGTGCAGCATATTTTGCAGCGGGCGTACCGGGCAGAGCTGTCCCGTACAAAACCGGCACCTTTGCAGCTGGGGGAGCGGTGCGTAGACCTGAATGATGCTATTGTTACCCTGCCAGAGGGCAAAACAACTGGCGCTGACCGCTACCGAGCTGGCGCTGCTGCGGAAATTGGCAGAGAACCGGGGACACATCGTTACCTACGATGCCCTTTGTGCGGCGGTCTGGGGCGCAGATTACTATGGCTACGAGAACAGTCTGGGGGTACATATCCGGCATCTGCGGGAGAAGCTGGAAGCTGAACCCGGTGCGCCGCAGTTTTTGCGGACGGTGCGGGGCATCGGCTATAAGCTGACAAAGGGGGAAGAAGCATGAAAACCTTTGTGCGCCTGATCCGGCGGTATGTGCTGGCGGCGGTGGGCATCGTTCTGCTGCTGTTGTTTTCCGGTGTTGCAGTGCTGGGCTGGCTGGGTTGGCTGGAGAGTTGCCGCTTGCCGCAGCGGGAGTACTCCTCCAGCGAGATCGCGGATTCCATGGTGGAGACCGCCGAAGGGCTTGCCTTTGGGGCAGAACGCACCCCGCAGGAGTGGATGAATGGCTACGAGTGGGCGATGGTACTGGACAATGTGGGAAACATCCGCTGGAGCTACGGCCTGCCGCAGGAGCTGAACCATGCCTACACTCCCGGCGATATCGCCAAATTTGCCCGCTGGTATCTGGCGGATTACCCGGTGTTCTGCTGGACAGAACCCTACGGACTGTTCGTCATCGGGCTGCCAAAGGGGAGCCTGTGGAAGTACAGCATTTACAGCTCACCGGACTTTGCCCTGAGCATGGTGCGGGTGCTCCCGGCAGCAGCGCTGGGAATGCTGCTGCTGGGTCTGGTTCTCTGCTTCTGGTTGAGCTGGCGGGGGGCAAAGCGGCTGGAGACCGTGGCAAACGGTCTGGAAGCACTGGCGCAGGGGCAGACCGTTCAACTGCCTACGGATGGTTTTGCCGGGGAACTGGCAGAAAAGCTGAACCAGACCGGGGCGCAGCTGCAAGCCAAAAATGAGATGCTTTCCCGGCGGGACAACGCCCGCACCCAGTGGATCGCAGGGGTCAGCCATGACGTGCGCACCCCGCTGGCGCTGATCTTAGGCTGGGCGGAGCAGCTGGAACAGGATGCACTTTTGCCGGACAGCTCCCGGCAGAAAGCGGCCGGTATCCGCATCCAGTGCGAAAAGCTGCGCACCCTCATTGATGACCTGAACCTGACCAGTAAGCTGGAATACGGTGCCCAACCCCTGCGCCGGAAAGATCTGCGTGCAGGGCCGCTGTTCCGGCAGCTGGTGGCGCAGTTTTGCGAAAGCCCGCTGGCAGAGCGCTGCGAGATCACACTGGAACAGGAAGAACCAGCAGAGCAGACAGTGCTTTCGGTGGATGAGGCGCTGCTGGCACGGCTGCTGGAAAACCTGATGAACAACAGCGTCCGGCATAACCCAAAGCCGGTGAACATTACGGTGCACACCCGGCAGGTAGGGGAACGCTTCTGCCTGACCGTGGCAGATGACGGTATTGGCTATCCGGCTGCCGTTCTGGCGGCACTGAACGCTGCGGAGCCTGCCGAAAATGCGCCTCATATCCTTGGCCTGTATGTAGTGCAGCAGATCGCCGCCGCCCATGGCGGCACGGCAGTGTTTGGGCAGAACACCCCCTGCGGGGCAAAAACAACGGTCTGGCTGCCCGGCCGAGCGTGAACGGGGCAAAAAAAGAAAATAGCGCAAAAAACAGGCCGCTGCTTGCAGTTGTTGCAAACAGCGGTCTTATTGTTATACGTTTTTGCTCTTATCCAGTGCATCAAACTGCTGCAGGATCTGGGGGTCTTTCAGTTTGATGACCTTGCCGGAGAGGTAGTGCAGGGTGTTTTCCTCCGGCACATCCAGAAAGCTGATGCGCACCGCGCACAGTGCCTGCGTCTTGGTGCCGGTACGCTCGTTCATCTTGCGGTTGCCGTATTTGATATCGCCCAGCACCGGCTTGCCCAGATAGGCCAGATGGGCACGGATCTGGTGGGTGCGCCCGGTGACAAGGCCGATCTTGCACAGGGCAAAGGGCCCGGCGGTGCGCAGCACATCCACATCGGTGATGATCTGCTTGCGGCGCTCGTCCTGGGACTGGTGGGCGTGGATGCTCACCTTATTGTTCTTCTCGTCGTGCTCCCACCATGCAGTGAAGCGCCCGCTCTGAGGGATGCCCACCGTGATGGTGTAGTACTCCTTCTTCAGCAGGTCGGTGCGGATGATCTCGTTCATGTCCCGCAGGGCGGCGTAGTTCTTGGCGGCGATCACCAGCCCTTCGGTGCCGCGGTCCAGCCGGTTGCAGATGCCGGGCTTGAAGCGGTTCTCACCGCCCGCATCGTACTCGCCCTTCTGGGCCAGATACTGGGTGAATGCGTCCACAAGGTTGGCATCGCCGGTGCGGTCGCTGTGGCAGAGCAGGTGGGTGGGCTTATAGAGGACGGCAATGTTCTCATCCTCGTAGATGACCGTCACCTTGGGCTGATTGGGCTGCTTTTTGGGGGCAGCCTTCTGCACCGGCTTTGCGCCCTCGGGCGGGAAGAACTCGTCGTTGATGTACAACTCGATCAGGTCTCCCGCCTGCAAACGGTACTCCGGTGCGGCCTTTTTGCCGTTCACCTTCACCCGCTTGTTGCGGAAACTCTTGTACAGCAGGCTGGTGGGAAAATCGCGGGTCACGCTCTGCACAAAGCGCGAAAGACGCACGCCGTCATCGTTGGCGGTGGCAGTAAATTGTTTCATAAAGCTATCCTCATCGTTTTTGTCAGAATCATGCTTTTATAGTAATACAGGCGGGGCGGGAAGTCAACGCGCATTCCGGTGCAAAATCCGGGTTATTTTTGCAGAACGCTTGTGTTTGCGCCGCAAAATGGGTACTATAAGGAGAGAACATAGAAAAAGGAGTACCGCCATGGCAGAGAATAAACGGCACAAGGGACATCGCCAGCGGATGCGGGAGCGGGTGCAAAGCTACGGGCTGGACAGTCTGGCCGAGCACGAGGCGCTGGAATATGTGCTTTACCTGACCAACGCCCAAAGGGACACCAACGGCATCGCCCACGACCTGATCGATCGGTTCGGGGATTTTGCGGCGGTGCTGGAGGCCAGTGAGGAGGAACTGTGCACCGTGGAGGGCGTAGGCCCCTCTACTGCCCGGATGCTGCATCTGCTGCCTCAGATCAGCCGGTACTATGGCCGCAGCCGCACCAGCACCACTCGCTGCATCAAGACCACCGAGCAGATGGGCAGCTACCTGATGGCAAAATTTGCGTGGTCGGACTATGAGCGCGCCATGCTGGTCAGTCTGGACAGCCGCAAGCGGGTGCGCGCCGCCGTCTGGCTGCGGGAGGGTACCTCCGACCGGGTCAGTCTGGATATCAAAAATGTGGTAGCAGCCGCCATCAAGGGCGGCACGGACGCCGTGGTGCTCTGCCACAACCACCCCAACGGGGTGGCACTGCCCTCGCTGGAGGATATGGACGCTACCGGCAGCATTGCCCGGGCGCTGGGGCTGGTAAATGTGCACCTGCTGGACCACTTTATCCTGACCGACACCGAGTATTTTTCCATGCGGGACGCCAACCGCCTGCCTATCTACGATTTCAAGACCGGCACGCTGTTCTGGCCGTAAAACAAAAAACTGTTTACATTATAAAATGTGCGTGCTATAATACAACTTGAAGCAACAACGGATTGTGGTTATACGCACGGAAGGGAGAAAACGATGGCAGAGGAAAAATTTGAACTGGTGTCGAACTATGCCCCCACTGGCGACCAGCCTCAGGCGATCGCGCAGCTGGTGGAGGGGGTGCAGCGGGGTGACCGCTGCCAGACCCTGCTGGGCGTGACCGGCAGCGGCAAAACCTTTACCATGGCCAACGTCATTGCCCAGTGCAACCGCCCCACGCTGGTGCTGGCGCACAACAAAACGCTGGCGGCACAGCTGTGTACCGAGTTCCGCTCGTTTTTCCCCAACAATGCGGTGGAGTACTTCGTCAGCTACTACGACTACTACCAGCCGGAGGCCTACATTCCCAGCACCGATACCTATATTGAAAAGGACAGCGCTATCAACGACGAGATCGACCGCCTGCGCCACTCGGCTACGGCGGCGCTTTCCGAGCGGCGGGACGTCATTATTGTGGCATCAGTATCCTGTATCTACTCGCTGGGCGACCCCATCGACTACCGCAGCATGGTCATCAGTCTGCGCCCCGGGATGCAAATGGAGCGGGACGAGCTGTGCAAAAAGCTGGTCACCCTGCAATACGAGCGCAACGACGTGAATTTTGTGCGCAATAAGTTCCGGGTGCACGGCGACACGGTGGATATCTATCTGGCCTACATGAGCGACCTTGCCATCCGGGTGGAGTTCTTCGGGGATGAGATCGACCGCATTACCGAGTTCAACCCCCTGACCGGCTCCAAGCAGAACGTGGTCAAGCACGTTGCCATCTTCCCGGCCAGCCACTATATCGTCAGCGCGGAAAAAAAGGCCGCTGCGCTGGAAAAGATCCGCGCCGAGTGCGATGCGCAGGTCAAACAGTTCACCGCCGAGGGCAAGCTGATCGAAGCACAGCGCATTGCCCAGCGCACTAACTACGATATCGAGATGCTGAACGAGGTGGGTATCTGCAAGGGCATCGAGAACTATTCTGCCGTTCTGTCGGGCCGTGCGCCGGGCAGTATGCCCACCACCCTGCTGGATTATTTCCCGGAGGATTTTCTGCTCTTCGTGGACGAGAGCCACGTCACCCTGCCGCAGGTGCGCGCCATGTACGGCGGCGACTACGCCCGCAAAAAAACGCTGGTGGAATACGGTTTCCGTTTGCCGTCCGCCTTTGATAACCGCCCCCTGAAATTTGAGGAGGTGGAGTCCAAGCTCAACCAGATGATCTTTGTCTCCGCCACCCCCGGCGAGTACGAGCGCCGGAACAGCTCGCAGGTGGCGCAGCAGGTCATCCGTCCCACGGGTCTTTTAGACCCAGTCATCTCGGTGCGCCCGGTGGAAGGGCAGGTGGTGGACCTGCTGGGCGAGATCAATGCCCGTATCCAGCGGCAGGAGCGGGTGCTTGTGACCACCCTGACCAAAAAGATGGCTGAGGATCTCACCGATTACCTCACCGAGCAGGGGATCAAGGTCAAGTATATGCACCACGAGGTGGATACCTTTGAGCGGATGGAGATCATCAAGGATCTGCGTTTGGGCAGCATCGACGTGGTGGTGGGCATCAACCTGCTGCGCGAGGGGCTGGATCTGCCGGAGGTGAGCCTTGTGGCCATTCTGGATGCCGACAAGGAGGGCTTTCTGCGCAGCGAGACCAGCCTGATCCAGACCATCGGCCGCGCTGCCCGCAACGCGGAGGGCATGGTCATCATGTACGCCGATGTGGTGACCGACAGCATGGAGCGCGCCATCACCGAGACCGAGCGCCGCCGCGCCATTCAGATGGCCTATAATGAGGAGCACGGCATCGTGCCCAAGACCATCGTCAAGGCCATTGCTGACAGCATCGAGATCAGCGATAAGGCCGAAAACGCCAAGCGCAACACCCGCCGCATGGGCAAGATGGAGCGGGAAGCTGCCATCGAGCGCCTGACCCGGGAGATGAAGGAGGCTGCGAAGCTGCTGGAATTTGAGCACGCAGCCTTCCTGCGGGATCAGATCGACCGTCTGCGCCGGGGCGAAAACCCCACCGTGGACTCCGCCGCCGAGACCGAACGCAAACAGAACCATGCACAGACACAACGAAAAGGGAGAAAATACCTTGGCAAACGATAAAATCATCATCAAGGGTGCCCGCGAGCACAACCTGAAAAATATCAACCTGACCCTCCCGCGGGAAAAGCTGATCGTCATGACTGGCCTTTCCGGCTCGGGCAAGTCCAGTCTGGCTTTCGATACCATCTACGCGGACGGGCAGCGCCGCTATGTGGAAAGCCTTTCCAGCTACGCCCGGATGTTTCTGGGACGGATGGATAAGCCGGACGTGGACGAGATCACCGGCCTTTCACCGGCCATCTCCATCGACCAAAAGACCACAAGCCACAACCCTCGCTCCACCGTGGGCACCGTGACGGAGATCTACGATTATCTGCGCCTGCTGTACGCCCGCATCGGCGTGCCGCACTGCCCGGTGTGCGGGCGGGTCATCAGCCAGCAGAGCGTGGACGAGATGGTAGATGCCGTCCTCAAGCTGGAGGAGGGCACAAAGTTCCAGATCTTAGCCCCGGTGGTGCGTCAGCGCAAGGGCACCCAGCAGAAGGAACTGGACGCCGCCCGCCGCGCCGGTTATGCCCGCGTGAAAATCGATGGCAACCTGTATGATCTGGACGAGGAGATCAGTCTGGAAAAGAACATCAAGCATACGGTGGAAATCGTGGTGGACCGTCTTGCCCTGCGCAAGGGCATCCGCAGCCGTCTGGCGGACTCGCTGGAGACCGCGCTGGCGCTCACCGGGGGCGTGGCCGAGGTGGATGTCATCGGCGGCGAGTGTATGACCTTCAGCCAGAACTTTGCCTGCCCGGAGCACGGCATTTCCATCAGTGACCTGTCGCCCCGGCTGTTCTCCTTCAATAACCCGCTGGGCGCCTGCGAAAAATGCACCGGCCTTGGCACCTTTATGCGGGTGGACGAGGATCGCATCCTGCCCAACCGCAGCCTTTCCATCCGGGAGGGTGCCATCAAGGCCAGCGGCTGGTACTACGCTGAAGGCTCTGTGAGCGAGATGTATTATCTTGGCCTTGGTAAAAAATACGGCTTTACGCTGGATACGCCCATCAAGGAGATGAGCACCGAGGCGGTGAACGCCCTGCTCTACGGCACCAACGGCGAAAAGATCGAGATGCACCGCACCAACGAGTTCGGCAGCGGGGTGTACTACAACACCTTTGAGGGCATTGTGGAAAATCTGGAGCGCCGCTTCCGCGAGACGAGCAGCGAGTGGATGAAGGAAGAAATCGGCAGCTTTATGTCCGGCGTGGAGTGTCCGGACTGCCACGGACAGCGCCTGAAGCCGGTGGTGCTTGCCGTGACCATCGGGGACAAGAACATCAGCCAGTTCTGCGAGATGTCCATCCGGGACGAGCTGGAATTTATCCGGCAAAACGAGCCGAACCTCACCGAAAAGCAGCAGCAGATCGGCGGCCAGATCATGAAGGAGATCAAAAACCGCCTGCAATTTTTGCAAAGCGTGGGTCTGGATTACCTCACGCTGGCCCGGGCGGCGGGCACGCTGTCCGGCGGCGAGAGCCAGCGCATCCGCCTGACCACCCAGATCGGCAGCGCTCTGTCCGGTGTGCTCTATGTGCTGGACGAGCCTTCCATCGGCCTGCATCAGCGGGACAACGATAAGCTCATCGCTACCTTGAAAAACCTGCGGGATCTGGGCAATACGGTCATTGTGGTCGAGCACGACGAGGACACCATGCGCAGCGCGGACTATATCGTGGACGTAGGCCCCGGTGCCGGTGTGCACGGCGGCGAGATCGTAGCCGCAGGCAGCGTAAAGGATATCTGCAAGGCCAAGCGCAGCATTACCGGCGACTATCTCTCCGGCCGCAAGCGCATTGCCGTGCCCCAGACCCGCCGCACCGGCAACGGCCACTGCCTGACCGTAAAGGGCGCACGGGAAAACAACCTGCGCAATATTGATGTCAGCTTCCCGCTGGGGGCGTTTATCTGTGTCACCGGCATTTCCGGCTCGGGCAAGTCCAGCCTGATCAACGAGATCCTGTACAAAACGCTGGCCAGCGAACTGAACGGTGCCCGCTCCCGCGCCGGCAAATGCGATGGGGTAGAGGGGCTGGAGTTCGTGGATAAGGTCATCGGCATCGATCAGCAGCCCATCGGCCGCACCCCGCGCTCCAACCCCGCCACCTACACCGGCGTGTTCAACGATATCCGCGCCGTATTCTCCCAGACGCAGGACGCCAAGATGCGCGGCTACGGCCCGGGGCGGTTCAGTTTCAACGTCAAGGGCGGCCGCTGCGAAGCCTGCGAGGGCAACGGCATTCTGCAGATCGAGATGCACTTTTTGCCGGATGTATATGTGCCCTGCGAGGTGTGCAAGGGCGCGCGCTACAACCGCGAAACGCTGGAAGTAAAGTATAAGGAAAAGACCATTGCGGATGTGCTGAACATGACCGTGGAGGAAGCGGTGGTGTTCTTTGCCAACCAGCCCAAGATCGCCCGCAAGCTGCAAACGCTGCTGGACGTTGGCCTTGGCTACGTCACCTTGGGGCAGAGCGCCACCACCCTGTCCGGCGGCGAGGCGCAGCGCGTAAAGCTGGCCAACGAGCTTGCCCGCCGCGGCACCGGCAAAACGGTGTATATTCTGGACGAACCCACCACCGGCCTGCATATTGCAGATGTGCACCGCTTGATCGAGGTGCTGCAAAAACTGGTGGACGTGGGCAATACGGTCATCGTCATCGAGCATAATCTGGATCTGATCAAGTGTGCCGACCATATCATCGACCTTGGCCCCGAGGGCGGCAGCGCCGGTGGCGAGATCGTGGCCGAGGGTACCCCGGAGCAGGTGGCCGCCGTGCCCGGCAGCTTTACCGGCCAGTATCTGCGCCCGCTGCTGGAACGCGACCGCGCACAGCGCGCCGCAGAAGCAGAAAAACACTGAAAACAGCAAAAAACAAAAAAGCGCGTATCCGTGTAAAAATCGGACTTTTCTCAGAAAAAACCAAAAATAATCGAAAAATCTGTTGACAAAACGGCCTTACCTGAGTATAATATCTCTTGTCGCCACGCTTCGGTAGGGAAGCGGCGGTCGATATCCGGGTGTAGCGCAGTTTTGGTAGCGCG
>OLDN01000484.1_pt1 | contig 16660 bp, 10 predicted proteins | sample 1608561 | NCBI WGS metagenome assembly OLDN01 (sample SAMN02674887, study PRJEB24791) | human gut metagenome, SKBSTL062 | isolation source: stool | host: Homo sapiens | place: USA | reverse complement strand
TAATACGAAAAAATAAACTTTAAATCCACAATACCTATGTGTAGAGCGCTAATTATCGGTGCCGGAGGTGTCGGGACGGTCGTCACCCAGAAAATCGCAGCCAATCCCGTCTTTTCGGACGTGATGCTGGCCAGCCGAACCAAATCCAAATGCGATGCCGTTGCGGCGGCCATCGGCGGCAACCGTGTGAAGACCGCCCAGGTCGACGCCGACAATGTGCCGGAGCTCTGCGAGCTGTTCCGCGCGTTCAAACCCGACATCGTCGTCAACGTGGCGCTTCCTTACCAGGATCTGACCATCATGGACGCCTGCCTTGCCTGCGGCGTCAACTACATGGACACCGCCAACTACGAGCCCGAGAACACCGATGACCCGGAGTGGCGCGCCATCTACGAGAAGCGCTGCAAGGAGGCCGGCTTCTCTGCCTACTTTGATTACAGCTGGCAGTGGGCCTACGCCAAAAAGTTCGAGGAAGCCGGCCTGACCGCCCTGCTGGGCAGCGGCTTCGACCCGGGCGTGACCCAGGCTTACTGCGCCTACGCCAAAAAGCACGAGTTCGACACCATCGACACCATCGACATTCTGGACTGCAACGGCGGCGACCACGGCTATGCCTTTGCCACTAACTTTAACCCGGAGATCAACCTGCGCGAGGTGTCCGCTCCCGGCAGCTACTGGGAGAACGGCCACTGGGTAGAGACAAAGCCGATGGAGATCAAGCGTGAGTACAACTTCCCGCAGGTCGGCGAGAAGGATATGTATCTTCTGCACCATGAGGAGATCGAGTCTCTCGCAAAGAATATTCCGGGCGTAAAGCGCATCCGCTTCTTCATGACCTTTGGCCAGAGCTATCTGGACCACATGCGTTGTCTGGAGGACGTGGGCATGCTGTCCACCACCCCTGTCAACTTCAACGGACAGGAGATCGTGCCCATCCAGTTCCTCAAGGCTCTGCTGCCGGACCCCGCCAGCCTTGGCCCCCGTACCAAAGGCAAGACCAACATCGGCTGCATCTTTACCGGCAAAAAGGACGGCAAGGATAAGACCTACTATATCTACAACGTCTGCGACCATCAGGAGTGCTACAAGGAAGTGGGCTCTCAGGCTATCAGCTACACCACCGGCGTGCCCGCCATGTGCGGTGCCCTGATGCTGCTCACCGGCAAGTGGACCACCAAGGGCGTGCACACTGTCGAGGAGTTTGATCCCGATCCGTATCTGGATGCACTGGATAAGTACGGCCTGCCCCGCTCCGAGAGCCATAACCCGGCTCTGGTGGACTGATGCGGGTGCGCGACAGCCGCCCGCCCTTTGCGGGGCTGGCAAACCTGTCCGAGGCGCAGCTGCACCGCCTGCCCACCCCCTGCTATCTGCTGGACGAAGCCCAACTGTGCCGCAACGGCGAGATCCTGCTGGGTGTGCAGCAGCGCACCGGCTGCCGCATCCTGCTGGCGCAGAAGGCTTTTTCCAACTTTAACGTCTACCCGGTGCTGGCACCCTATCTGGCAGGTACCGAGGCCAGCGGCCTGTACGAGAGCCGCTTGGGCAGGGAAGAGCTGCCGGAGAAGGAGAACCATGTGTTCTGCGCCGCCTACCGGACAGATGAGTTTGAGGAATTGCTGCAATACGCCGACCACATCGTGTTCAACTCGCCCAGCCAGCTGGCAAAGTTCGGCCCGGCGGCAAAGGCGGCGGGCAAAAGCATCGGTCTGCGCATCAACCCGGAGTGCTCCACGCAGGAGGGTCATGAAATTTACGACCCCTGCGCCCCCGGCAGCCGTCTGGGCACCACCCGTGCTCAGTGGGACGCCGCTGTGGCAGCGCACCCGGAGCTGCCCGCCCTGTTGGACGGTCTGCACTTCCATACCCTGTGCGAGCAGGACGCCGATGCGCTGGCGGTAACGCTGGCCGCAGTGGAGAAAAAGTTTGCCGACCTGCTGCCCAGAATGCAGTGGCTCAATTTCGGCGGGGGACACCACATCACCCGCCCGGGCTATGCCCTTGCTACGCTGGAAAACTGCATCCTCTCGGTGCGGCAGAAGTACGGCGTACAGGTGTATTTGGAGCCCGGCGAGGCTTGGGCGCTGAATGCAGGCTATCTGGTCACTACCGTGCTGGACACCCTGCGCAACGGGGATACCAGTCTTGCCATTCTGGATATGTCCGCAGCCTGCCACACCCCGGATGTCATCGAGATGCCCTACCGCCCGCCGCTGCTGGACGCCGGCGAGGCAGGAGAGAAGGCGCACACCGTCCGGCTGGGCGGCCCCACCTGCCTTGCGGGGGATATCATCGGGGATTACAGCTTTGACACCCCCCTTGCCGAGGGCGATAAGCTCATTTTCGGCGATATGGCCATCTACACCACCTGCAAGAACAACACCTTCAATGGGATGCCCCTGCCGCCTATCTGGCTGCTGGGCGCAGACGGCAATTGCCGGGAGCTGGTGCACTTTGGCTATCAGGACTTCAAAATGCGCTTGGGCGCACAGTAAAATAAAAAGCGTTTGTCACGGCCTGCGGGCTGCGACAAACGCTTTTTTCATGAAAGGGGACGTAAGGTGAACGGCAGATAAAACAAAAAAGCACCACACGTTTCCGTGTAGTGCTTTCATTCTGGTGGAGATTACCGGGCCGATTCTGATCACGGTGACCCTCTTGCAGTCCATGCACGGCGCTCTCCCAGCTGAGCTAAACCCTCACTCGTTTGGCGTCAACAAAAAAGCACCACACATTTCTGTGTAGTGCTTTTTGTTTCTGGTGGAGATTACCGGGATCGAACCGGTGACCTCTTGCATGCCATGCAAGCGCTCTCCCAGCTGAGCTAATCCCCCATAATTTTCCAGAAGTAGAAACCTCTGGAAAAGAGATGCTCAAACAAGAAACGTTTTATGAAGTTCAGTCGTGGGGGTGCGTGAGCGCACTGCTTGGGCTCCCAGCTGAGCTAAACCCCCAGATGTTTATCCTCATGCCTGACAACATGGGTTATTATACCAGCCGGAGGGGCGCTTGTCAACGGTTTTTTACAAAAATCTCTCCTCTTTTTTCAGCGGTGCAGTGTGCCCGGAAGCTTTTGACGCAGCTGCGTTTTTCCCGGGCTGCTCTGCCGCAAAAGGCCGCAACATTACCTGTCCCATTTGTCGCACAGAGCGTTGATCTGATCAGCAAATTTGGCCAGATCCTTGTTGGCGCCACCCTCGTTGTGCTCAATGACCCGCAGCAGGCGCTTGCCGGCATTGAGCAGGCGCTGGAAGACGGTAGCCGCACGGGCTGCACCCTCGCTGATGTGGTGCTCGATGCGGATACGGGTGCCTTCCTTCAGGCAGACTGCACCCTCGGCACCGATGGCCCACTGCGCACCATTGTAGGGTGCACAGGCGGTAAAGCCCTGCTCGGTCAGGGTGTCCACAAAGCGGTTCTCCACCTCGTCCTCGCCGTGGATCACGAACACCCGCCGGGGCTTTTCCGTAAAGGCGTTCACCCAGCGCAGCAGACCGTCCTTGTCCGCGTGGCCGGACATGCCGGTCAGCTGACAGATCTCGGCCTTTACCTCGATGGGCTCACCGAACAGCTTAACCGAGTCCACTCCCTCGATGAGGGTGCGCCCCAAGGTGCCCACGGCCTGAAAGCCCACGAACAGAATGGTACATTCCGGCCGCCACAGGTTGTGCTTGAGGTGGTGGCGGATGCGTCCGGCTTCGCACATGCCGCTGGCGGACAGGATGACCTTGGGCGTGCGGTCGGTGTTGATCATGCGGGAGTCATCGCTGGTCACGCTGATGCGCAGCCCCGGCACGTTGATGGGGTCGATGCCCTTTTCCAGCAGCGCACGGGTCTGGGCGTCAAAGCAGTCGGGGTCTGTATCCCGGAAGATGCGGGTAGCCTCGGTGGCCAGCGGGCTGTCGATGTAGACCGGGAAGTTGCCGTGTCCTTTGACAAGGCCTTTTTCCTTGATCTCCCGCAAAAAATACAGCATCTCCTGCGTGCGGCCCACCGCAAAGCTGGGCACCACCACGTTGCCGCCCCGGTCAAAGGTGCGCTGCAAAATTTTTGCCAGTTCTGCCACATAGTCCGGCCGTGGGGCGTGGTTGCGGTCACCGTAGGTGGACTCCATGAACACATAGTCTGCCTGTTGGATGTAGGTAGGGTCCTTTATGATGGGCTGCTCCAGATTGCCGATATCGCCGGAGAACACCAGCTTTGTGGTGGTGCTGCCCTCGGTGATCCACAGTTCAATGCTGGCAGAGCCCAGCAGGTGCCCCACGTCCACGAACCGTGCCTCGATGCCCGGGGCAAGCTCGATACGCTTGCTGTACTCCACACCCCGGAACAAGCGGCAGGCGGCTTCGGCATCCTGTATGGTGTACATGGGCTCCACCGGCTCTGCGCCGGCGCGCTTGCCCTTGCGGTTTTTCCACTCGGCTTCAAACTCCTGAATATGCGCCGAGTCCCGCAGCATGATGCCGCAGAGCTCCACTGTGGGGATGGTGGCGTAGATCCTGCCCCGGAAGCCATTGTGCGCCAGCAACGGCAAAAGACCGGTATGGTCGATATGGGCATGGGTGATGAGCACAAAGTCGATCTCGCCGGGGGCTACGGGCAAGGGCTGGTTCTCGTACACATTTTTGCCCTGCTCCATGCCGTAGTCGATGAGGAAACGCTGCCCCGCCGCTTCCAGCATGGTGCAGCTGCCGGTCACCTCGTGGTTCGCGCCTAAAAATGTCAGCTTCAATGCAAAACACCTCCGGTTCGTTTTATGGTTTTAGTATAGCATATTTTTAAGGTACACGCCGCACAAATCTGCGGGAAGTTTACGGGCATAATGCTGAATTGCAGAAAAAATTTTTATACAATCTTGACAAACCACCCTGTTCTGTTATAAACTTAGGATTGTATGACGTTCGTTCGTATTTTATGAGTCTTTTTAAATAGAGAGGTAGAAATTTATGGTTCGTAACGATTTGCGCAACGTTGCCATTATCGCTCACGTTGACCACGGCAAGACCACCCTGGTGGATGCCTTGCTGCGTCAGAGCGGCGCTTTCCGCGACAATCAGGCCGTGGCCGAGCGCGTGATGGACAGCGGCGATATCGAGCGTGAGCGCGGCATCACCATTCTGGCCAAGAACTGCTCCTGCACCTACAAGGGCGTCAAGATCAACATCGTCGACACCCCGGGCCACGCCGACTTTGGCGGCGAGGTGGAGCGCGTGCTGAAGATGGTCAACGGCGTGCTGCTGCTGGTGGACGCTGCCGAGGGCTGCATGCCCCAGACCCGCTTTGTGCTGCAGAAGGCTTTGCAGCAGAACCTGAGCCTTGTGGTGGCTATCAACAAGATCGACCGTCCCGATGCCCGCATCAAGGAGGTCATCGACGAGGTGCTGTACCTGCTGATGGACCTGGGCGCTACCGACGAACAGCTGGACTGCCCCATTCTGTTCTGCTGCGGCCGTGACGGCACCGCCAGCCTGGACCCGGATGTGCCGGGCACCGACCTGATCCCCCTGTTCGACACCCTGCTGAGCACCATCAAGCCGCCCGAGGGCGACCCTGAAGCTCCCTTCCAGATGCTGGTCTCCTCTGTGGACTACAACGAGTTCGTGGGCCGCATCGGCATCGGCCGTATCCAGAACGGCGTTGCCAAGGTGGGTGAGGAAGTGGTCGTGTGCGACTGGCACAACCCCGACCTGAAGATGCGCGGCCGTCTGACCAAGCTGTACGACTTCCAGGCCAACGGCCGTCAGCCGTGCGACAACATCACCGCAGGTGATATCGTGGCATTCTCCGGTCTGCCGGACGTGACCATCGGCAACACCCTGTGCAGCCCCTCCAACGTGGAGCCGCTGCCCTTCGTCAAGATCAACGACCCCACCGTGGAGATGACCTTCTCGGTCAACGACAGCCCGCTGGCCGGCCGTGAGGGCAAGTTCGTCACCAGCCGTCAGATCCGCGACCGTCTGCAGAAGGAACTGCTGAAGGACGTGGCCCTGAAGGTGGAGGACTCCGCCACCACTGATTCCTTCCGTGTCATGGGCCGTGGTGAGATGCACCTGTCCATCCTGATCGAGACCATGCGCCGCGAGGGCTACGAGCTGCAGGTTTCTCCCCCGCACGTTCTGACCAAGGTCATCGACGGCAAGACCTACGAGCCTATGGAGCACGTTGTCATCGACGTGCCCACCCAGTATCAGGGTGCCGTCATGACCGGTCTGGGCCAGCGCAAGGCCATCCTGCAGCAGATGGAGTCCCTGGGCTCTGACCGTGTGCGTCTGGAGTTCCGGATGCCCAGCCGCGGCCTGTTCGGCTACCGCAACCAGTTCCTGACCGATACCCACGGCGAGGGCATCATCAACCAGATCTTTGACGGCTACGATGTCTGGGCTGGCATGATCGCCAACCGCTCCACCGGTTCTCTGGTCAGCTTTGAGACCGGCGAGGCCGTCACCTACGGCCTGTTCAACGCTCAGCAGCGCGGCACCCTGCTGGTGGGCCCCGGCGAAAAGGTGTACGAGGGCATGGTCATCGGCTACACCGCTTCCGGCGAGGATGTGGACGTGAACGTCTGCAAGACCAAGCACCTGACCAACACCCGTTCTTCCGGCTCCGACGACGCTCTGCGCCTGATCCCCATCAGCAAGCTGAGCCTGGAGGGCTGCCTGGAGTTCCTGGCACAGGACGAGCTGCTGGAGGTCACCCCGGAGAATCTGCGCATCCGCAAGCAGATCCTGAACCACGACCAGCGCATGAAGGCCAAGAGCAAGCTGAAGTAATTTCAAAAAAGCATCCTTTTATAGCAGCGCAGAAGCACCTACGGGCGTTTCTGCGCTATTTTTTTCATGTTTAGCAAATCACCCCCATGTTTTTTGCAAAAAAGGCTTGCAAAAGCGCGGTGACTGCGGTATAATATTTCTCGCAGTCACTGATATGCCTCTTTAGCTCAGTCGGTTAGAGCACCTGACTGTTAATCAGGGTGTCGCCTGTTCGAGTCAGGCAAGAGGCGCCAGCAAGCGATGGATATTCTTCCATCGCTTTTTTGTTTATCTGCATCTTTTTCACCCTTTCTTTACGGTTCTTAAAAAATATCGCCTTGAAGAACCCTAGTGGTTGTGGTATACTTTTATAAGTTTATAGGCGTGGAAAAGGTACTGTGCAGGCTGCACAGTCTTTTCTGCCCACAGACAGGCGCTCCCCGGTCAGAAGACTGCCGTGCAGGAGCGCAATTTTTTCGTTGGTCAAATCAGCAGGCAGGCCGGTGGTCTTGTGCGGCAAACGCAGGGCGGCAGGGCGGCTTGGTGTCGTTTGAATAAATCTTGAGAGTAAAAGGAAACATCTATGCGTTATACCTACGTCCGGCAGCACGATACCACCGACTGTGCGGCTGCCTGTCTGGCCATGGTGTGCCTGCACTACAAAAAGGAAGTTACCATTACCCGCCTGCGGGATATGATGGGCACCGACCTGAAAGGCACCAACCTTGTAGGCCTGCAAAAAGCCGCCAATGAACTTGGTTTTACCACCGCCGCAGTCCGCGTGGACCGCGAAAACTTTCTGAGCGATTTCTCGCTTCCCTGTATTGCACAGGTCATCACCGATCAGGGTCTGGCTCACTTTGTTGTGGTGTTCAAAAAGACCACCATCAAGGATGATGGCGCACGCCGCAAGCATATGCTGCAGGACGCCGAGAGCCGCAAGGAAGAAGAGGAAAAGGGCAAAAAGCATAAGTGCAAGGATTACGTCATCATCGGCGACCCCGGCACGGAACTGAAAAAGATCAGTCTGGACGAGTTCTACAAGAACTTTACCGGTGTTCTGCTGCTTTTGAACCCCACCTCGGAGTTCAAGGGCGGCAAGATTGAAAAGGGCGGCATGATGAAGCGGTATATCAACCTGCTGCTGCCCCAGAAAAAGCTGTTCTTCTACGCCATCCTCAGTTCGATCATCACCACCATTCTGGGCATCGCGTCCTCCATGTTCAATAAGATTCTGATGGACGAGGTGCTGCCCTACGGGTTGAACAGCCTGCTGGTCACATTGATCCTGGTGTTCAGTGTGGTCAGCATTACCAGCACGCTGATCGGCTTTGTGCGCCAATGGGTGCTGATCCATCTGTCCATTAAGATCGATATCCCGCTGATGCTGGGTTACTTCGGGCACATCTTCAACCTGCCCATGAAGTTCTTTGCCACCCGCAAGACCGGTGATATCACCACCCGTTACTCGGACGCAAACACCATCAAATCTATCTTTACCAGCATCGCGCTGAGCCTTGTGATGGATATCTCCATGGCTGTCATCACCGGCATCATTCTGTTCCGCATGAACGCCATGCTGTTCTCCATCTCGCTGTTCATGGCGCTGGTCAGCATCCTTCTGGTGCTGGTGTACAAACAGCCTTATAAAAAGATCAACGAAGAGAGCATGGCACAGTCTGCTGCGCTGAACAGCCAGATGATCGAGAGCCTGCGCGGCATCGAGACCGTCAAGTGCAATGCCAACGAGCAGACCGAGCTGGATAATCTGGAACGCGAGTACATGAAGAGCCTGAAGATCAGCCTGCGCTCCAGCCGCATCAGCACCACGCAGGGTCTGATCTCTTCCTTCATCTCCACCGGTTTCAGTATGCTTACCACCTACGTGGGCATCACGCAGGTGCTGAACGGCGAGATGACGCTGGGCGGCTTTATGGCCTTCAGCACCCTGTCCGGCTACTTCACCTCCCCCCTGAGCAACCTGATCGGTCTGCAGATGCAGATTCAGGAAGCCAGCATCTCCATGAAGCGTCTGACCGAGATCATGGACTACCCCTCTGAGTACGAGACCGCCGAGGGTGTGGAGCAGAGCGAGCTGGACAAGGTGGAGGGCGACATTGAGTTCAAGGACGTCACCTTCCGCTACGGCAACCGCGCTCCCGCGCTGGATCACATCAGCTTCACCATTCCCGCCGGTAAAAAGGTGGCGCTGGTGGGCGGCAGCGGCAGCGGCAAATCCACCATCACCAAACTGCTGCTGAAGTACTACGACCCCGAGGACGGCGAGATCGACATAAACGGCGCAAATCTGGCCGAGTACACCAACAGTTCGGTGCGCCGCGCCATTGCCTATGTGCCCCAGAACATCGAGCTGTTCAGTAAGACCATCTACGACAACATCCGCATCTCCCGCATGGATGCCACGCTGGACGAGGTGAAGGAAGCTGCCAAGAAGGCCGATGCCCATGAGTTTATCCGTCACCTGCCGCTGCAGTACAACACCTATCTGGAGGAAGCCGGCAACGGCCTGTCCGGCGGTGAGAAGCAGCGTATCGCACTGGCACGCGCCTTCCTGAAGGACTCTAACCTCTACATTCTGGACGAGTCTACCAGTAATCTGGACTTTGCCACCGAGACGCTGATCTTCAACATGATCTACGAGCAACTGGCAGACCGCTCCATGCTGATCGTGGCGCACCGCCTTTCTACCATCCGTGACTGCGACCTGATCCTTGTGATGGATCACGGCAAGATCGTGGAGCGCGGCAACCATGAGGAACTGATGGCAAAGAATGGCCGCTATGCCGAGCTGTGGAATATGCAGCAGGGCATCTTCCGCAAGCGCAAGCAGGAGCCTGTTGAACAGCTGCCCTCCGCTACGGTGGAAGAGGACGACGACGGCGAGTCCATCACCTACTGACCGCACCGCATCCGCAGCCTTTGCCCGGATGCAGCATAAGCGCTTTCCCGCTGGGAAACCAAAAAATGCCTCGTTATGGTGTGCCCGGAGGCAGACGCTTCCGGGCACCTTTTTGTTTCGGTTCACATTAAAAATATAACAGGATTAGGGGTAATTTATCATGAATGAGATCAAAGTTGCTGAAAACAAGACCCTCAAGCTGACCAATGTCCTCTCCCGCCTCGTGCGCCCTGAGGAACTGGGCAATCTGCCGGTCATCCTGACCCAGATGCAGAACTTTATGAAGAGCAACGGCGCACAGCCTATCGGCCCGCTGGTACAGGCGGTAAAGATGGGTACCGGCCCGGATCATGTGCCGGAACTGTACATGATGCAGCAGGCTACCCAGATGATCACCCAGATGGAGCCCGGCTACCACATGGACGCTGTGCTGCGGGTGAAGAACTGTCTGTACGCCCACTACACTGGTCCGATGAGCCACAACCAGCTGGCTACCGCCAAGCTGCAGATCATGGCCTTTGAAAACGACATCAAGCTGACCGGCGACAACTATACCATCTATGTCAATCAGGACGATGACGATGCCGTGATCGACGTATTTATGGAGACCAAATAATTATGACGACAACCATTCAGAACCTTTCGGATCTGCAGGACCGCCGGATCATGATGGACAAAAAGCTGCCCCCCTACGGGTATGCTTTTGTCATTCTGACCGGTCTGTTCATGATTTTTCTGGTGATCTGGAGCACCCAGACCAACCGCATCTATGTCAGCCAGAACAGCGGTGTGGTGCAGGCCGCCAACAAGACCTACATCATGTCCAGCTACTCCGGCTCCATCACCGAGCTGTATGTCTCTGAGGGCAGCTATGTGAATGAGGGCGACCTAATCGCCCGGCTGAAGAGCACCGATCTGGATATGCAGAAGGATAACCTGCAAAGCCAGCTGGATATCTACCAGAAGCAGCTGGATCAGTACAACAAGCTGCTCAAGTGCATTCAGGACGACACCAACTATTTCGACGAGACGAATGCCGAGGACCAGCCCTACTACTACCAGTACCAGACCTACAAAAGCCAGGTAGCGCAAAAGACCTTTGACGCCACCACCTATCAGGCTGCCGGTTACTCCGACACCCAGATCAAGGCTTTGATGGAGCAGAACCAGAGCGAGCTGGAGTCTTTGTACTACTCTACCATGCAGTCCATCTCCCAGAGCATTACCAGTGCACAGGTCAACGTGGATAACCTGCAGGCGCAGCTGGATTCTTTGAACACCGGCGCCAACGATTACTTCATCTATGCGCCCACCTCCGGCGTGATCCACATGGACAGCCCTTACAAGGAGGGCATGGTGCTGAGTGCCGGTTCTGCACTGGCTACCGTTGCCAGCGAGAACGATGATCTGGAGATCATGGCCATGGTGACGGTGAACGACCGCCCCCTGCTGCATGTCGGCGACCCCTGCAAGATCGCCATCACCGGCCTGTCGGAGTATTCCTACGGCACGCTGACCGGCACGGTCACCTCCATTGACAGCGATGTGACCTCCAGCAACAACGGCTCCTACTACAAGATGACCATCAAGCCCGACGCCACCTATGTGGTGAGCCGCAGCGGCGACAAGGTGGATCTTTCCAACGGTATGAGCGTGACCGCCCGCGTGGAATACGATCAGGTCACCTATTTTGAGTATGCTATGGAGGCTCTGGGCGTGCTGTTCCGCTAAAAACGGATTACGCAGCACGGCAGGATGCCCCCTTCTACACCACCCCAAAGAGGTACAAACAACATGATTCGAACCGCAAAGAAACTGGCCGCCTGTGTGCTGATGCTGGGTGTGCTGGTATGCGGCACCGCACTAAGCGCTGCCGCAGCCAGTCTGCCCGTTGAAGAGCAGAACGGCGTTTCACTGCCATGGCTCAAGGACGTGCCCGCCGAGAGCATTGCCACCGGCAGCTACTCTGCCAATATGCTGCTGGGCGCTTCTCAGCAGCTGTCCCCCGTGGTCAGCCCCAGTTACAGCACCGACTCTGTGGTCTTTTTGACCGATGACAGCAGCGTGCTGACCGTAAGCAGCAGCGGCGTGGTACAGGCTGTGGGCGTTGGCACTGCCACCGTTACGGCAGCAGCCGGCAACCAGATCTGCGCCTACACCATCGTGGTATCCATGGACTCCTCCATGATCGTGACCGAGATGGACCTTTCCCTCTCCTCCAACACCATCTATGTGGGCAACTCGGTGTCAGCTTCGCTGCAGGTGCGCCCCAGCTCTGCTTCCAACTATGCCACTGTTACCCTGACCTCCTCTAACGAGAAGATTGCTACGGTGAACAGCTTTGGCCGTGTGACCGGCGTAGCTCCCGGCAAAGCCACCATTACCGCAACCTGCGGCTCGGTGGTAGCCACCACCACCGTTACGGTGCTTGCCCTGCCCACGGATTCCTCCACCGGCACAAGCGGCACCACCTCCAACAACAGCGGACAGGTGATCACCCCCAACACCAACTACATCGTGCTCAAGCCCGGTGCCACCCGCACCATTACGGCCAAGGCCACCCCTGCCAGTGCATCCCAGTCCTTCACCTTCAAGTCCGGCAACAGCAGCATTGCCACGGTCAGCCCCACGGGCGTGGTCACGGCGGTAGGCACCGGTTCTACCTCCATTACCATCTCCAACGGCAAGGCTACTGCCATGGTCACCGTCATCGTGAACCGCTCGGCAGATGCCGCCTCCGGCAGCGACAGCAGCAATGACGGCACGAACACCCCGGACGACAGCACCACTATCCCGCTGGACCCTGTGGTGCAGACTATTCAGGACAGCACCGAGGATCAGGTGGTGTTCGCCCAGTCTGAGGTTCCCATCGTGACCGGCGAGATCCTGAACGCCCTGCGCACCACCGGCAAGACCCTGTGCGTGGTAGGCGATGGCTATACCCTGAACGTTTCCGGTAAGGAGGTGAAGAGTACCACCAGCGAGATCGACACCGCCATCACCTTCACCGAGAGCGAAGAGGGGCTGGAGTTTGAGCTGGATAACGGCCGTACCCTTCCCTGCGCGGTGCAGCTGGAACTGGACGTGAGCACTTACTCCCGCCTGTACCTGTACAACACCATCAGCAACAAGTGGCAGTTCCTGAACAGCTACAAGGACGGCGTCATCACCGCCGACACCGCCGGCCGCTACCTGCTGACCAACCAGAACCTGCGGTTCGGTGATATCAACTGGACCTTCTTCATCGCAGGCGGCGTAGTGGTGATCCTCATCGCCATTGCCTACATCGTGCTCAAGAAGCGCTACTGGTTCTGGTAAGCTCCCCTTCCCCTGCATATACGACCGCCCGCTGCACAGCATTTCGTGCAACGGGCGGTTTTGTGTTATAGACGATTTAGAATGGTCTCCGCACGGCTCCGACCATATTCAGAGAAAAGATGATTTTTACTGTGGTTCAGAAACGCCTGTGGGCGGTTCTAAACCACTTTTTCACAAGAAGAGATGCCCTTTAGGGGATGGCTTTTCCCGTGAAAAAACAAGTCTGGAAAATCCGCAGATTTTCCAGACTTGTAAAATTAAAAAATATTCTTCCACTAAAAATGGTCAGAGCACACAGCGGAGACCATTCTAAATCTTATTCTCCCCGGTCACTCCACCGTTACGCTCTTGGCAAGGTTGCGGGGCTTATCCACATCGCAGCCGCGCAACACAGCCATATAGTAAGCGAACAATTGCAGCGGCACGATGAGCTGCAACGGCATCAGAATGTCGTCATACTCGTCCAAGCGGATAACCTCGGTGGCAACGCCCTCCGGCACCTCCGCGTCCTTGGTGGTGAACAGCAGCACCCGTGCCCCGCGGCTGCGGGTCTCCTTGGCGTTGGAGATGGTCTTTTCGTAGACGTTTTTCTGGGTAGCCAGCGCAATCACCGGCACACCGTCCGTGATCAGGCTGATGGTACCGTGCTTCAACTCCCCTGCTGCGTAGGCATCCGAGTGCACATAGCTGATCTCCTTCAGCTTCAGGCTGCCCTCCAGCGAAAGAGCGTAGTCAAACCCGCGCCCGATGAAAAAGCAGCTCTGGGTGTTCACATAGCGGCTGGCAAGGTACTTGATCTGCTCGCAGTCCGCAAGGCGGGGCTTGATGACCTCTGGCGCGTGCAGCAGCTGGGCGGTGTAATACTTTGTCTTTTCCTCGGTCAGCTGCCCCCGCGCGTAGGCCAGACGCAGGGCAAACAGGTACAGCACGCACAGCTGCACCATATAGGCCTTGGTGGACGCTACCGCGATCTCCGGCCCTGCGTAGGTGTACATGACGTAATCCGCTGCCCGGGCAATGCTGCTGCCCACCACGTTTACAATGGCCAGCACCGGCACGCCCCGGCTCTTGGCCAGCTTGAGGGCGGCCAGCGTATCGCTGGTCTCGCCGGACTGGCTGATGATGATGACCAGATCCTCCGGCTTCAGGATGGGGTCGCGGTAGCGGAACTCGCTGGCGATATCCACCTGTGCGGGCACCCGCGCCAGCGCCTCAATGGCGGTCTTGCCCACCATGCCGGCGTGCATGGCCGTGCCGCAGCCCACCAGATGCACTGTGCCTATGCTGCGCAGCTTTTCATCCGTCAATTCCGGGATGCGCAGCTCCGGCAGGCCGTTCTCCACCCGGGGGCTGACCGTTGCCGTAATGGCGGCGGGCTCCTCGTTGATCTCCTTGAGCATAAAGTGGGGGTAGCCGCCCTTTTCCGCGGCTTCCATATCCCAGTCTGCGGTCAGCTTTTCGCGCTCCACTGCCTCGCCGAACTCGTTATAGAAGCGGATACCCTGTGCCGTGCACACGGCCATGTCCCCTTCCTCCAGTACGCTGTAGCTGCGGGTGTACTTGAGCAGCGCCGGGATATCCGAGGCCACAAAGTTTTCGCCCTCACCCCAGCCCACGATGAGCGGGCTTTCCCGCTTGACCGCAAAGATAGTGTCCGGGTAGTCCTTGAACAGCACCGCCAGCGCATAGCTGCCCCGCACCTTGGCAAGCGCAGCCTGCAAAGCCTGTAAAGGCTCGCCCTGATAGCAGCTGTCGATGAGCTTTACCAGCACCTCAGTGTCGGTCTCGCTGGCAAAGGTGTAGCCCTTAGCGATCAGACGCTCCTTCAGCGCGCCGTAGTTTTCAATAATACCGTTGTGCACGATGCTGACCCGGGGCGTGGAGTGCGGGTGGCTGTTCACATCGCTGGGCTCGCCGTGGGTCGCCCAGCGGGTATGACCGATGCCGCAGCTGCTCTGGGGCAGCGCCAGCTCTTCCAGCTTACTGCGCAGGGTGGAAAGCCGCCCCTTGCTTTTGACCACGCGGATACCGTCCCTCTGGGTAAGCGCCACACCGGCAGAATCGTACCCGCGGTACTCCAGCTTTTCCAAACCGTCCAGCAGCACCTGCTGGGCGCTGCGCATGCCAACATAACCTACAATGCCACACATACAAAATACCTCCAGACCGACTGCGGCGCGCCGAAATGCGCTGCTGCACAGTCAGTTTCCTCTATCAAAGTCTATGTTCTTGTATGGCTTTCTTTGCAGGGTTCTGTTTCGGTATTGCTGCCGGTTTTTGCCCTGTTCTGCGGCTGGTATAGCCCTCAGCCGGAGAAACATCCGCCGAATCTTTCGATGATTCCTCTCCTCGTCACCCTCACGGCTGTCACCCGTGTGGCCCGGCGCTTTGCGTCAGCTTGCGGTACGCATTCCTTCTTTCAATGTTTTTTGCAATGGCTTTTGGGGTTCAGTGCGTCCCCAGCATTTTATGCAGCTTGGGCTGCCACTTCAGCTTGTACAGCAGCAGTAGATTGCACAGTGCGCGGTCATACAGGGCAAAGGCCACGTTGCCCATGCTCAGTGTGAGCAGGGACATTGCCAGTGCGGTGGTGCGCAGCTCCTGCGAGACGCTGCCCGCCGGTACCAGCACAAGCAGCAGACCGTACATGGCAAGTACCGCCGCGTTGCACAGCAGCAGCTTACACACCAGCTGCAATGCCCGGGGACGGATGCGGTCAAACCGGGGCTTTACCAGCGGGTAATAGCCCAGCAGCACCGTGAAGATCAGGGCGATCTCTTTATCCGGCACAAAGAGCAGCCCCAGCAGGCTGACGGCGGCGTAGGCCGTCCACGCCATGGTGATGCCGCACTCCATGCACACCGTTGCAATGAGAAAGCTGGCCACCGCAGGCGCGATGAACATGGCAATGGGGATGATGGTGCCCAGCAGCATCAGTGCCACGCACAGTGCCGCTGCCATGCCGCAGTAGGCCATAGACCAGCTTTTGCTTTTTCGTTTCTTCATGGGATCTCCCATTTTTCGGTATCGGCGTCCTGCTCCAGCGGGTAGACCGCGTGCTGCAGGCCTAAGATCATGATATTGTTCAGCAGGGTGTCGTTCAGCTTGAGATCCAGCATCTTGTACGCCCGCATCAGATCGTTGACCGCTGCCAGCGCCTGCCGCCGGGCGTTCTCTATGGCGGCAGCCTGTCCGTTGAGCTCATTGACCACGAACACGTTGTACTGGCCATTGCGGCGGTCGGCTTCAAAGCGCTCGGCCTTGTCCAGCAGATAGAAGATGCGGCCGATGCAGCTGCCGATGTACCGCATACTCTTGCGCTGGTTGGGGTCATCCGTAGCCAGCGTGGAGTACAAAGCGCCGTAGACGTTGCTCATAGGCTCGGCGGCAAGGGCGTAGTTTTTGGCGCTCAGGTTCATCTGCACCACCGCCTGCTCCCGCTCCTGCGCAAACAGCCGCTCCAGTGCCGGGTTCTCCTGCCGTGCTTTGTCGTAGGCGCGGCGCAGCAGCAGCTTGTCCACTGCGCGGCGCACACGCTTCGCCGGGCGCAGCTCGCTGTACTTGCGGTCCTGCAAATTATGCCAGCCCATCAGGATCTCCGTCTGCGCCGCCTGCCGGATGCCCAGCGTCTGGCACATCATGCTGCGCCGAAAAAGCGTACCGGGCACCCGCT
>OLDN01000434.1_pt1 | contig 18616 bp, 10 predicted proteins | sample 1608561 | NCBI WGS metagenome assembly OLDN01 (sample SAMN02674887, study PRJEB24791) | human gut metagenome, SKBSTL062 | isolation source: stool | host: Homo sapiens | place: USA | reverse complement strand
CAGCCGGTTACATCCCAAGAAATACCGATTTTATTTCTTTGATTACCTTTACTATTGCGGTGACCGGTGGTCGAAAAGAAATTCTCGCGTATGGGGAAGCGGAGTGATATTTAATTATTGGACATTTTGCATATGGGGTCCTGTTGCCTTTTGGACAAGATTAAATGGGATTCATCTTTTTAGCGAGAGCATAGATGTGACAATTGTTTTTGCCGGCATGTTACTCCCTTTCGTTTGTACCCGTCTACGATACCGGAAAGACCGGGTATCGGCTATCAGGCACCATTACCGCCGGAGTGCCTGGAGAAGCATCATTCCTCCCCGGCTGGTGGTGTTCGGATGGTTTATCATCCTATTGCTTGAAGTGATAGGAGCAAAGTTATGCGAGGCATAACGAGAAGGTAAACAGGATATATCCGGAATCTGAATATGACCGATCATTGATGTATATAGCCACACATTCAGCCTTTATCGTAATACTTCAGGTTGCTTGCAAGCCTGTCAATCGCTTTGGCCATCCTGGCTACTTTTGCCCGATCGGTCTTTGCAGAATAGATCCATTTCACATAATTGTGCCGCTCGTTTTCAGCCAGTGAATTGAAAAATTCCAATGCTCGAGGTTCGTCTTGCAAACACAATTGCAGTTCTTCGGGAATCTCCGACGGCTCTTCATCAAGGTACAAAACAACATGTACATAATCACCCGCCTGCTTTTTGATCTTCTTACGGATTTCAGCTTTTACAGAAAGTCCTAATTCTCCATTCCCCATTGGCATCAAATGGTGCTTTTTGATTTCGACACCATCAATACTTCCTTTTACTTTCACCCAGCCGAAAGGTGCCTTTTTATCTTGCGGCACTTCGGGAATGGGTGCATAAGTCCATCCTCCATTGCCGGGAGTTCTCTCAAGCAAGTAATCTTTATCCACTAAGGGTACTTCCATTTGTCAATGACTGTTTATTTCTATTCTATCTTTTCTATTTCCCCATACTTTCCGCCCCGCATCACTTCTCTTCACCCGGCAGAACGAAAGACCAATGGGTATGGTATGGGTTGATAAAAGCCTTCTGATCTTCATGCCAACGCTCCATTGCTCACTGATCCATATGGCTTCCAAATTTAATAAATATCCGGAGACGAACCCCAATTACCACCAATTTTCACTCTTATTCTGTGATTATTTCCTTTTCTTTGCGACTAACCAAATAAAAGTAATCCTAAAAGAAGATCAATGAACCTGAATCCGGCGCATATCAACGAGCCTGTACAAAAAGAGTTCCTCTCGGTAATCAAGGAATACGAGCGGGTTATCTACAAAGTATGCTATCTGTATACCACCCGGAACGCTACGCTCGGCGACCTTTACCAGGAAGTGATTCTCAATCTGTGGAAAGCTTATCCCAAATTCCGGAAAGAATGCAAAATATCGACCTGGATTTACCGGATAGCCCTCAACACTTGCATCAGCTTCATCCGCAAGGAAAAGAATGTGCCGGAAATCGTCGCACTGACCCGCGAAGCCGACTGGATGACAGAAGAGAAAGACGAACTGACGGAAATGCTGCGGCAACTGTACCGGATGATCAATCAATTGGGACAACTGGACAAATCGATCGTACTGCTTTACCTGGAAGAAAAAAGCTACGAGGAAATAGCCGAAATCACCGGACTGACTGTGACCAATGTAGCCACTAAGCTGAGCCGGATCAAGGACAAACTTAAAAAGATGAAAAAGGAGGAATAAGATATGGAACTGGATGACTTGAAGAAATCGTGGAATGCTCTGGATGAACACCTGAAAAACAAGGAGTTCATTGAAGAAAAAGAGATAGCACAACTGCTGGGACGTGCCCGTAACAAGATGAACAGCATCGACCGGTTCAACAGGAAACTGCGTTTTGCCTCGATCGGCATACTGACATTAGCGGTGCTCTTCTGGATATGCGCCGACACACTTACAGACCTTTTTTATTGGATAGCCCTCTCACTGTGCATCCCGGCTCTTTGCTGGGATTTGTACTCCGCCCATTACCTGAGCCGGACCCGGATCGATGAGATGCCTCTGGTCACAGTCATCTCCCGCATCAATCGGTACCATAGATGGATGGTTCGCGAATGGATCATAGGTATCCTCTATCTGCTTGCGATGGCTACTTTTTTCTTTTTCCACAGGCAAGTCTGGCAATATGGTGCTGCGGGAATCATCGTCAGCCTGATCGTCTGGGCCATCGGGCTCGGAATCTGCCTATGGGTATATCGCCGGAACATAAGACATATAAAAGAAATAAAGAAGAACCTCAACGAGTTAAAAGAATTAAATCATACAGCTTAACTTAAACCGTACTTTACAAATTCTCTCTAACTTTGAAGAGGCGTTCGGAAGTCCCCCCAAAAAACTTACCTGCGCCTCTTTTTATGTATTCAACTCCATAGTTAAGAAAATATGCTGCAACGAGTTTTAGGCTTTCTGATAGTAATCCTTGTACTGCCGGACATTTATATTTACCGGACATTTATCAAACAACTGACTCTAAGTCTTTTCTGGCGGATTCTGTACTTCTTCCCCACTCTTTTCCTGATGGCAGGAGTCGTGTCACTGGCTTTCTTTGCCAACTATGAATACGCCGAGCAACATACGTTATGGATAGGGCGTTTTGCCATTGTCTTTTTCCTATTTGCTTCACCGAAACTAATTTTCACGATCTGTTCCATCATCGGACGCCCGTTTAACCGATGGTTGCACTGGTCCCGGAAGCCCTTTGTGGCAACCGGACTGGTACTTGCCACACTCAATGCGGCGCTGATTCTTTACGGATCGATGGTCGGCAAAGACCGTTTCGAAGTAAAGGAGGTCACTTTCCGGTCTCCCCGTCTACCCGAAGCCTTCAACGGATACCGCATTGTTCAGTTGTCCGATATCCACATCGGGAGTTGGCAGGGAAACGCCAAGAGCCTGCAACGGATGGTGGACCTGGTGAATGCACAAAAACCGGACTTAATCGTATTCACGGGTGACCTGGTGAACAACCGGGCTGCGGAATTGGACGGATTTGAAGAGATACTGTCTCAACTGCATGCCACAGACGGCGTCTACTCCATATTAGGGAACCATGACTACGGACCTTACTATCGCTGGAAAAGCAAGCGTGACCAGGTAAACAACCTGAACGACCTGAAGAAAAGACAGGCCGATATGGGCTGGATACTGCTGAACAACGAGCACACCCTGCTACACCGGGGAAATGACAGCATTGCCCTGATCGGAGTAGAAAACGAAGGAGAACCTCCTTTCTCCCAGCACGGCGACCTGACCAAAGCACAGGCAGGAACAAACGGGCTGTTCAAGCTGTTACTAAGTCATAACCCTACCCACTGGAGGCGTGAAGTGTTACCTCAATCGGACATCGATCTGATGTTGGCGGGACATACTCATGCCATGCAACTGGCCATCGGACATCACTCGCCTGCCTCCTGGATTTATCCGGAATGGGGAGGTATGTACATGGAGGACAACCGGGGGCTGTACGTAAACGTCGGCATGGGATTCGTAGGTCTGCCTTTCCGCTTCGGAGCATGGCCGGAGATTACCGTGATAACACTGGATAAATGAAAAAATACTGGCAAATACTGAAGAAGTACAAAATAAGCCTGCTGGCATGCCCGTTGCTGGTACTCGTGTCGGTGATGTGCGAAACCGTTCAGCCGATGTACATGGCGGATATTATAGACAACGGAGTGATGCAAAGAGACCTCTCCGTCATCACTGCCGTGGGCGGAAAGATGATACTGATCTCCATTGTCGGACTGATTTTTAGCATTGCCAATGTCTACGTATCTTCCCATGCATCCATTGGTTTCGGAACCGATCTGCGCACCGGCCTTTTCGGCAAGATACAGCAACTCTCTTTCTTCGACATCGACCGGTTCAGTACGGCTTCGCTTATTACTCGCCTGACCAGTGACATCAGCCGCATCCAGCAAGTCATCATGATGTCGATGCGCCTGATGCTGCGCTCTCCGCTGATGCTTGTCATGGCGGTGTTTTTCGTTGTACGCATCAATCTCGAACTGGCGGGTGTCCTGCTGGCTGCCATCCCTATATTGGGTTTCAGCGTATTCTTTATTCTCCGGAAAGGTTTCCCCTTCTTCCTGAAGGTTCAGCAGAAGGTGGATCAACTGAATGAGGTAGTACGCGAAAACCTGATTAACATCCGGGTGGTAAAGTCATTTGTACGAGAGGACTTCGAAGCACATAAGTTCAAAGACAAGAGCGAGAGCCTGCGTGATACGGTGATTCATGCTTCCAACATCATTGTCTCCATCTTTCCGGTAATGCAACTGGTGATGAACCTGTCTATCATCGCTATCCTCTGGATGGGAGGCCACAAGGTGATGACCGGAGAGCTGAAGGTAGGCGAACTGATATCGTTTGTCAACTACCTGGGACAGGTGTTGATGTCATTAATGATGCTTTCCATGATCATCATGTCTTATGCCCGTGCTTCTGCCTCGTCGAAACGTATTTTAGAGGTACTGGACACACAACCTTCGCTGACCGACACACCCGAAGGCATGCAGAGCACCCGAGAGATTGAAAAAGGAGAGATCGCCTTCGAGAAGGTCAGCTTCCGTTATGGCGGCGGAGAGACGGACGTATTACGAAACATCAGTTTCCACATCCGCCCGGGCGAGACAGTGGCCATAGCAGGTGCTACCGGATCGGCAAAAAGTTCACTCGTGCAACTGATCCCCCGCCTCTATGATGTCAGCGCCGGAGAAATACGCATTGACGGCATCCCTGTACAAGACTATAACCTGCGCGAACTCCATGCCCGCATCGGAATGGTGCTGCAAAAGAACGAACTCTTTACGGGAACCATCGCCGAAAACCTTCGCTGGGGAAAACCGGATGCCACGCAAGAAGAACTCGAAGTGGCAGCCCGTGCCGCCGAAGCCCATGAGTTCATCTGCTCGTTGCCTGCCGGATACGACACACTGCTGGGACGGGGTGGAATCAACCTTTCCGGCGGACAGAAGCAACGCATCTGCATCGCCAGGGCCTTGCTGCGTAAACCCAAGATATTGATACTGGACGACAGTACCAGTGCCGTAGACTCTGAAACGGAACTCCGTATCCGGAACAACCTGAATGCCTGGCTGCGGGATACCACGGTGCTTATCATCACCCAACGCATATACACCATGCAATCAGCCAACCGGGTCATTCTGCTGGACGACGGGGAGATAGAATCCATCGGCACCCCGGAAGAGTTGCTGGAACGGTCGGAAATGTATCGGGAAATATATTACTCACAGCAAATCGTTATCTGACCATGGCACACGGAGATCATCTGAAATACAGCGGAAAGCCTAAGGCGGGAAAGAAAACATTTCTACGCCTGATATCGTACGTGGCCTGTGACCGGCGGTTACTGATTGTGATCGGTGTGCTGATCGTGATCAGCATTGCGGCCAACCTCACCGGATCGTACATGCTTCGCCCGATTATCAACGACTACATCCTGCCGGGCGACTTTCAGGGACTGGTGCGCATCCTGCTGTTCCTGGCAGCCATCTACCTGACAGGAGTGGCAGCTACTTACATCGAATATATCCTGCTGAACAAGATAGGACAACGCACCGTGACCCGGATGCGTGAGGAACTGTTCGGCAAGATGGAATGTCTGCCTGTCAGATACTTCGACACCCATCAGCACGGTGATGTCATGAGCCGGTACACCAACGATATTGACCGCATCAGTGACGCATTGACCGACAGCCTGTCCGATATGCTGTCCAGTGCACTGACGGTTATCGGTATTTTCTGCCTGATGATCTTTATCAGCCCGATACTGACAGCGGTAACGCTGATTACTGTCCCCCTGATGTTCCTCAGTGCCAAAGGCATTGTGAAACGGAGCCGGAAATACTTCAAAGCGCAGCAGGAAGCACTGGGAATGATGAACGGCTATGCGGAAGAAATGATCAGCGGACAGAAAGTGGTGAAAGTATTCGGACACGAACAGAAGGTGGAAACAGACTTCGGGATACTGAACCAAAGCCTGAAGGACAAATCGTTGAAAGCACAATTCTACTCGGGGCTAATGATGCCTGTCATGCAAAACCTCAATACGCTGAACTATGTGATCATCACCATTGTGGGGGCTTTACTGGCCATCTTCCGCGGATTCGACGTAGGCGGACTGGCAGCTTTCCTGCAATATTCACGGCAGTTCGGCCGCCCGATCAATGAACTGGCAAGCCTTTACAACAGCATACAGGCTGCCATAGCCGGAGCCGAACGTATCTTCGAAATCATAGATGAAGCGCCCGAGAAAGCGGATGTTCCGGAAGCCGTCACACTGAAAAATATAAAAGGAGACGTAGCCCTGAAGAATGTGTATTTCGGCTACCGTCCGGAGAAAACCATCCTGAAAGGAGTGTCCCTGCATGCACCGGCAGGAAAGAAAATAGCCCTGGTAGGCGCCACCGGAGCCGGAAAGACAACGATATTAAACCTGCTTCCCCGCTTTTTCGATATTCAGTCGGGAGAGATCACCATCGACAATCACCCGATCGACCGGATCGAGCGCAACAGCCTTCGCCGTTCGATGGCTATCGTGTTGCAGGACACCCATCTCTTCACAGGTACGGTACGGGAGAACATCCGCTTCGGACGCCTCAGTGCGACGGATGACGAGGTAGTGGCAGCCGCCCGCCTGACCGCTGCCCATTCGTTCATCAAACGCTTGCCGCAAGGGTACGATACTTTGCTCGAAAACGACGGAGCCAACCTGAGCCAAGGGCAACGGCAGCTATTGAACATTGCCCGTGCCGCAGTGGCCGATCCGGCCATCCTGTTGCTGGACGAAGCAACGAGCAACATAGATACACGCAGTGAAATCTTGATCCAGCGGGGATTGGACCAGTTGATGCAAGGACGCACCAGCCTGATCATCGCCCACCGCCTGTCTACGATCCGCAATGCAGATACCATTCTGGTACTGGAGCACGGAGAAATCATCGAGCAAGGCAGTCATCAGGAATTACTTGCATTGAAGGGAAAATATTATTCGCTGAATGAAGAGCAATTCAAATAAACGGACTACCACAGAAACCGCCCCGGGGATGGAGCAACCGTAATCCCGATTCGGAAGAGGTATCAGATAGAAAGTGGTTGATGCAAACAGCGATACATTAAGAAAGCAAATACCCGGTTTCACAAACAGCACCTTTCGATAAAAGCAGTAAACCGGAGAGGGAAAGTCCCCAAAGTGGGGTTACGGAGGTGAAGAACCGGGATTGAACAGGTGAAGAACCGGGATTTTTCACAAAAGAAGCAAGCATTTCAGGAAAAAGAAGTAAGCATTTGGTCCGAAAGAAGTAAGCATTTCCCCAATATGCTTACTTCTTTTTCAAATATCTCCTATTGTTTTTGTCCATCAGGTCTATTGTCCTGTTTTTCTCCCCTGATTCTTGCGTTTTCCGTTCCGGTTGTGAAGTGTCCGAAGCACTTAAAGGAACAACAGAAAGACACAGCTTTCCTTCAAGGAAATACTTCAGCGAAGCAATCGCACCTATCTTGTGACATTCTATCAGAAAGCGAGCGGAATCACCGTCCATAAGACAAACCCAAAACTCCCTACAGAACGATTTTTCCGTTCAGCCCGCACTCCGCCCCGAAAAAACGCAGCCTGACGATTTCCAATTATCAACTTGTCAAAGTGATAGCACTCTTCCCATTCGCCGCGCGATGGAGTTGCACTTGCACGGCGATGCGCTCACTCATCTCCTGTACATGGGAAATGACTCCGATCTTCCGTCCCTGCATCTGCAATTGCTCGAGAGCTTCCATCACCGTGCGCAAACTGTCGGCATCGAGCGAACCGAAACCTTCGTCGATGAAAAGTGACTCCACTTTCAGGTTATTGCTCGAAAGAGACGACAGGCCAAGAGCCAACGCCAGGGAGATCAGAAAAGATTCTCCGCCGGAAAGAGAATAGACGGTACGCACCTCGTCACACATATCGCAGTCGATCACTTGCAGGGCGAGCGTTCCCGGCACCTGCTGCAACCGGTAACGTTTCGATAGATAAGACAGGTGCTTGTTGGCATGCATCAGCAACAGATTCAACGTATAGCTTTGGGCAATCACCTTGAACTTTGTCCCGTCCGCACTGCCAATCAGTTTATTGAGTTTTCCCCATCGGTTGGCTATCTCCTGTTTTTCGGTCAGTTCCTGCTCCAGTTGCTTCAGCTTCTTCCGGTTTTGCTCCTGTTGCAAAAGACGTGCTTCGACGGTCGACAGACGCCGTTCGGTCTCCTGATTGGTGGCTTGCTGGCGGGCGATCGTCTCCGGCAAATGTTCCGGATCGGCTATCTGTTCTTTCCGGAGCATCAATTCGTCGATGGAGCTGTTCAGTTGCCTGATCTCTCCCTGCATACCGGAAATACGCGACTGGACTTCTTCTCCCTCCTTGCGCACCTGTTCCACGGAATCGTTTAATTGTTTCTCTTTTTTCCGAATAGCGGCTTCCGCATCCTCGACAGATTTGCCTTTCAACAAAGGAGCCCGTTCCTGACGGAGAGTTATCAACTGTTCACTGACCACTCGGAACTGCTCCCGAGCAGTCGTTTCCGCCGTTTTCAGTAGTTCAAATTGCTCTTTAGCAGCCAGAACTTGCTGCATCAACAGATGGCAACGGGCCACCCCTTCGCGCAAAGCCTCACAAGCCGAGCGAACCGTCCTGATCTGCCCCTCATGCTGTTGCCATTCCTTGTAGAGCTGATGGTATTGGTACATTTTCTCCGCGAGCAGATTTAGCTTCCCTTGCACGGTATGCAATTGTTTCTCAAAATAGTCCGGATTTTGCTCCTCTTCAGACGAAGGACGTTTCTGCTCAGCCTCTTGGAGGAACGCCTGCAACTGTACGGTTATCTCTCCGGACAATTCCGACAGATGAAACAAATCCTGTTTCAAGGCAATATTCCGGTTATTTAGTTGCTGATACTCAGCAGATGCGGTTTGATATTCCTGTTCGATGTTCTGATACAGACTATGGACTACCTGTTCCTCATTCCTATAAGGATGGTCAGTGCCCCCACATACCGGACACGGTTCATTCTCACGCAAATTCTGCCGCAAGGTCCGAACGTCTTTCCCCATCGCGATACGGGCATTCTCAAAAAGGCGTTGCAGCACTTTCAGTTCAGCCTCCTTCTCTGACAACCGGGTGGTCAGAAGGGTTATCTCTTTCCGCATCTGTTCTTGTTTGTGCCCCATCTCTTCCTGTTGTGCTTTCAGACGTTCGGCCTCTGTCCCCGCTTTTCTCCATTCCAACATCTGCTGGCGGGCATTCTGCAAACGGGTTTGTTCCTGCATCCATCGGGCTTGCTCGTCAGTCACCGCTTCAACCCCAAAAGCATTCAGACGGTTCACACGCGCTTCGTTCTTTTCCTGAAGAATGGCAAGTTGGTCTTCCTGCTCTTTCAGCCTGTTCCGGACAGATTCAAGAAATAGCCCGGTCTCTTCCGTAACCGGTAGCTCGATCTCTCCCGTCAGATTCTTCAACGAATGGCAGGAAGTATGCAGGGCTCCCTGCACAGATTGCAATTTATTGGCTTGTGCATTCGCTGCCTTTTCAGCACCTTGCAGTATCTCCTCTACCTGCTTAGATTGGCTGACCAGAGATTGGATCTGAACATCCAGTTCACGTGCCCGGCTAAGATCGGGTTGCACAGCTTCACACTGTCCCCTGAAGCGAATGAGAGAGTCGGACTGGCGTGTATATTCTTCCCGGAGCTTCTTACTTTTTTCTTCATCCAGCCGCATATCCTGCACTTTCTTATCACGCTGCTCCTGCTGCAATTTCAAAGTATGCAGCACCGATAGCTGTGCATTCAGGTCTATCAATGCTTTGCTTCCCTGTTCACGAAGGTTGGTCAGACTCTCTTTTTCGGTCCGTAGAAGAGTGATTTCCTCTTCGGAAAGCAGTTCGATCAGAGTGGCATTGCTCTTCAGCTGATTCAGTTCTGCATCGGCTGTTTTGCTACGCAGATAGATTTCACTGGAAATACGGGAGTATATCTCCGTTCCGGTCAGCTTCTCGAGCAACTCGGCTTTGGCAGACTCACGGGATTTCAAGAAAGTAGCGAAGTCATTCTGGGCAAGCAGCACCGTACGGGTAAACTGTTCGTAAGTCAAACCGACCAAAGTCACCAATTGTGCCAACAACTCTTTCCTCGTTCCCTGTAGTTCCTGATTGGCAGTCAGATCGGTCACTTGTATCGTCTGCGACCGCAAAGCACCGTTAGCCCGGCTTCCTGTCCGGCGTACCGACCAACGAGAACGATAACAGTGTCCGGACGCTCCTAAAAAATCAACTTCGGCAAATCCCTCTCCCGTCCCTCTGCGAAGGATATTCTTCACATCGGCCTGATTCACCCGACTCTCACCGATATCTGACATATAAAGACTCTCAACCGAAGCGGAGAAGCGGGGTGTCTTATCATACAGCGCCAGACAGAGCGCATCCAGTATCGTAGATTTTCCGGCTCCTGTAGGTCCGGATATCGCAAAAATTCCGGCAGAGCGTAAAGGCTCGGCTTGGAAATCAATTTCAAAAGTTCCTTCAATGGAAGCCAGATTTTTTAATCGTATGGTTAGTATCTTCATGGTTATTCGGTTTGCTTTCACCACAGATTATACGGATTAACACAGATCAATAGATGATCTCGTTAATAGTAAAGATTAAAAGATCTGTGTGAATCCTAATGGTGATCTGTGTAATCTCCGGTAATCTGTGGTGAATTCCTATTTGATTCATTCTAAATTGATGGTCCGGCAAGCCTCCTGGAACAAATTTACCAGTTCTTCCGGCATCTCCGTCTGGTAACTGTTCTCAAAGGTTGCTTTCACAATCTGTAAGGGATTCATCTCCTGCAATCCGGCGGTCAGGGTTTCTTCTTCCACGCTCCCCTCTGCCGCCTGCCGATAGAAAGAAACGATACGGGCCAGCCGGACCGGCTTGTCTTCCAGTATTTCTTCCACTTGCTGCCGCAACATCGGCTCCGGTTCGCTTAGTTTCACCTTGACCTCCAGATAGGGCATCGGTTCATCTTCCGGTAGTTCCAGCCCGCGCAATTCATCCAGCACCTCGTCCGGAGCCGCAGCTTCTGTGGCAGGGATACTTAGCAAACGCACCAACGGAGTATATTCAAGTTTCTCTATCTCAACCGCCCAACCTTCATCCAGAGTCACTTTTACCACTCCGTGGTGATAATGCTTCTCGGCAAACGACATAGGTAAGGGACTGCCGGCATAACGGATATTCTCCCTGCCCGATACGCGCTGAGCCTTGTGGATATGCCCTAAAGCCGTATAAACAATCTGTTCGGGAAAAGACTCGGGCGATACACTCTCCAGACCACCGATGATGATGCGCTCACTATGATCTTTCTCGGCAATCTCCGAACCGGTTGCCAGCAGGTGTCCGACAGCCACCAATGCCTGTCCGTCAGTCCGCTTCTTCAACGCATATTTCAACAAACGGGCATACAGTTCCTTCACCCCTTCCGCATAGGGATTGCCTTCAGTCTCTACCACCGGATAGTCTCCCTGTCGCAAGAAAGGTACCGCCAGACATAGGGCTTCTACCTCCCCCGCCGCATTCTTCAATTCTACCAGCAAATGCTCATAATCTATTTTGCCATTCTGTTTACGGACAATTCCTTTAATCTCCGTACGCATCTCCTGCAACAAAGGCAGAGGAGATTCCAGCCGGGCGGCCGAATCGTGATTGCCGGCCACAACAACCAACTGCAATCGCGGATTCTCAGTCGTCACCCTGTGAATGAAACGATAGAACATCCGCTGGGAAGCAGCAGACGGATTGGAAACATCAAAGACATCTCCGGCAACAATCAGTACATCAATCTTGTTCTTAGTGAGGACACCGGCCAGCCAGTCCAGAAAATGTTCGTGTTCCTGCGTGCGGTCATACCCGAAAAAGGTTTGTCCCAAATGCCAATCGGCTGTATGTAGTATACGTATCATGCTATTGAAATTTGAAACAAAGTTAGCAATTATTCAGGACAGCAATATTATTTTGTTTATTTTTGCACAAGCTAAAACCAAAATCATTATGAAGATACTATACTATATTTATCAAATCTGCATTGCATTGCCCATTTTGTTAGTATTGACTATCCTCACGGCGGTTGTCACAATCGTTGGTTCATTGCTGGGAGGAGCCCACATCTGGGGGTATTATCCGGGGAAAATATGGTCACAACTGATCTGCCTTTTTCTGTTGATCCCGGTCAAAGTGCATGGGCGCGAAAAGCTACATGAAAGAACTTCTTACATCTTTGTCCCCAATCATCAGGGCTCATTCGATATCTTTCTGATTTATGGTTTTCTGGGACGTAACTTTAAATGGATGATGAAAAAAAGCCTTCGCAAAATTCCTTTCGTCGGAAAAGCATGCGAAAGCGCAGGACATATCTTTGTAGATCGCTCGGGACCGAAAAAGGTACTTGAAACCATTCGTCAGGCTAAAGACTCCCTGAAGGACGGAGTATCATTAGTGGTCTTCCCGGAAGGAGCCCGTTCTTTCACCGGACACATGGGATATTTTAAAAAAGGAGCTTTTCAATTGGCAGATGACTTACAGCTTGCCGTAGTTCCCGTAACCATAGACGGCTCTTTCGAAATCCTGCCACGCACCGGCAAATGGATTCACCGTCATCGCATGATTCTGACCATTCATGATCCCATCCCCCCCAAAGGACAAGGAGCAGATAATATGAAAGCTACTATGGCCGAGGCTTACACAGCTGTAGAAAGTGCACTTCCCGATAAATTCAAAGGAATGGTGAAGAACGAAGATCAGGATCGATAGACGTTCTTAAATAGAAAAAACACTGGTAAAAAATGAACGATGAACAAGCTGCATTGACTATCGCACAGCTCGTTCATCGTTCATCTTTTAAGAGCACCATTGCTCAAAGCATTCACTATTTAAAAGGTATTCAACGCTTACCAACCCTCTTCTTCAACACGAATACCGGGAGGAAGAAAAAGATTCCGATGATAGACATCACCAATCCTCCGATAGTTCCTGCCGCTAATGGGAACCAGAATGCCTCCTTATCCGTACCGACCATAAAGGGAATAAAACCAAGGATAGTGGAAACCACCGTCAGGAAGATAGGAAGGATTTTTGCATTCCAGGCTTTGGTATAAGCTCTCAAAGCCGACATTCGTGGATGACGCCTCCGGATGGCATTGTATTCGTTGAGGATATAGATACTGGCGTTCACCGTAATACCACATAGCAAAACGAACGAAGCAAAGCCACCTTGGTCAAAGTTCAGCTTAAACCAATAGAACGTCAGGAATACCCCGATATACGACACGGGAATGATAAATATGATGGCCAAAGGCTGCTTCAAAGAGTTGAACAGAATACTGGTAGTAAAGAAGATAATGGCAATCACTACCAGCAAAAGCAAGTATTGCTTGTTATCCTTTTTTCCCCAACCCCAGCTCTCTCTCTCCGACTGAGCCGTATACCCCATCGGCAACTCTTTATTGAATTCTTCCAGATCCCGCTTCAGGATTTTGTTTCCCTGCTCGCCCGAACCGATATATTCGTATTGCAGGCATAACCTGTACTGCTGGTTCTCCTTGGCAACCTGTTGGGGCATCTGCCCTTTTTCCATAGTGGCCAGTTCAGACAGCTTATACTGTTTATTGTCTGTTCCATACGGAAAATATTGCATGGCCCAGATATCATATTCCTGAGACTGCTTGGAAGAAAGCTTTATCTTTTCCGAACCATTTTCCGCCACTACCGAGCCGATCTCCATATTCTTACCATATATCGGCCGGATGGTGGAGAACAGAATATTGGCATTGATATTCTCCTGCGCCATACGTTCACGGTTCAGATTAAAATAGAACTCCTGATAATCGTCTTTCCAATAAGAGAAATACGAATTGATGATGACTTCCTTGATCCGTCGGTGGGTCAGCAACTTGGCTTTCAACTTTTCAGCCCATTCGTACAGTTCATCATAATTGTATCCGTACATCTTCACCTGAAACGAACCGGCTCCCTCACGAACATCATTACTGAACCCCTGATCCTGCAAGCCGTATACACCCCAGCTACCTCCACCCAGTTGCAGGGCCTTACTGATAATGTTGGCTTTCAGTGTATAGGGGAAACCGCTATTCTGATGCTCTTTGGTAAAATAGATATTGATATTACCCCGACGGGCATTGTATACCGAGGTCTGGAACTGCTTAATTTCTTTAAACTGGCTCAGATAGATTTCCATCTTCTTGATCAGTTCGTTCATCTGCTCCAACGTACTGCCGTTCGGAAGATTGGCATATACATACAACACGACTTCTTCGTTCCGGGTAAAATAGCTGCCGTTGTATACCTTCTGGATAAACAGGCGCAAACTACCTCCCAATGCTTTGTCGACTATCGGCTTGATCTTCTCTTTGTAAGTGGACGATCCCAAGGTTTTGTTGTACCACTCCGTGGCACGTCCTTCACCCTCCACTTTATCCGGAAGCATAAACACCGGAAGTCCGAACAATAGTATCAACAAGATGCAGACAGCCACACGCCAACGACACAATTTACGTATCATCCAGCCATAGAAGCGGGTAAAGTAAACCGTTATTCTTCGCGGAAGAGAGGCCCGGAGAAGGAAGAAGCGGGATTGGGTCCGACGGCGTTTCCTCTTTTTCAACCCGATCTTTTCGATCAGGGCAGGTACGAAGAACAGAGCGACAAACAAGGATACGGCGAGGTTGATAATCACCACGGCTGCAAAGTCCTGCAAGTTCAACCGTATCTTCTCGTCAAGGAAGAAGATGATCACCAAAGCTCCCATTGTAGTCAGAGTAGCGGCCAGGATAGACATAAAGGCTTTCAGGTTACGCCGGTGCAGTATATGGTCGGTCATCACAATCGTATTGTCTATCACCAGATTGAGCGAAACCGTAATACCGGCCAACGAATAGAGCTGCATCTCCAACCCAAAAAGATAATAGAAAATGACTGCTACCGCAATATTGATGCTCAGGCTGACTACAATCAAGAATAGGTAACGCGGATTCAGAGTGATAATCAGCACAAAGAACAGCAAGATCAGAACCGTAAGGCCGGTACGCAGATAAATCTTGTTCAATTCTTCGTGAATAAATTCCGTCGCATCATAACTGGTGTGAATTTCATATCCGGCAGGCAACACCTTTTGTATGGCCTCCATCTCTTCTTTCACTTGTTTGCTCAATTGCAATTGATTGGCAGTTTCTTCTGCTGTTATCGACAGATAAATGGAGTTAAGTCCGTTGATGCGATAATAGCTTTGGGGGGCCTCTTCCATGTGGGACACAGTTACAAGCTCGTCCAGACTGATCAATTTACCTTCGGCACTCTTCACCCGGATACGGGATGCATCGAAACCCTCATCTTTTGTTTCAGGCATCAGCGCCAACCGGATCCACTCTTTACCCCCTGTAGATGATTCGACATTATAGGTACCGAGGAACTCTTTCAGATAATAGCGGCTGACAGCCTGCTGGATATCACTCAAAGTAATTCCCAATCGTCTCAGTTGTTCGCTATCATACTCCAAGACCCACTCCATGGGAGTAGCTCCGCTCAGGTCTATCTTATAGATGCCCTGAATCTGTGCCAGTCTTGTTTTGATATGCTCATCGGCATATTGCTGAATCAAGATAGGAGTAGAAGGAGCGTTGAGTGTAAACGACATAAAAGGGCGGGAAGCATTCTCGTCCGGGCGCTTCATCCTGATATAAGGATAGCTCACTCCATCGGGAAGCTGCGGCCAGGTCTGCCGGATAATGGTAGAAGCCTCAAAACGTACCGCATCTATATCCGCATACTTATCCAATTCAATGGTGATGCTTCCCGAACCATTATCGGAGGTAGAATAGATATTCTTTATGCCCTTGATACGTGCCAACATAGCCTCCAGTTTACTGGTAGCCTCTATTTCCACCACCCTCGACGAAGTACCGGGCATACTGAACTGCACCGTAAAACCGGGCAGGGTTCTCGAAGGGTTCAGCTTTACGGGAAGCAGGGGGATTAAGGCCAGACCGATCAACGCCACGCATATAAAGGCGACAATCAGCGTAAAAGAAGAGGCTTTCGTCTGCGTTTTTATTTTAGAAGGATTATCCATCGTTTCAATGTTAGTTAGCACTATCGCACCAATTGTCCTCCCGCATAGTCAAACTTGTCAGTCAGCGAGATTCCGGTAGCAAAGTCATGTAACGTCAGTTTACGTATCTTATAATAGTTCAGCCAATAGTTTTGCAAGGCTGAAATGTAATTCTGTTGTGCCTCTTGCTGACGGTTCAGAGACAGGGTCAGGCTGTTGATATCTGCTTTCCCGATGATAAACCGCTGACGAGTCTCGTTATAAGCCAGGATAGAGAGGTCTAGTGCTTCTTCGGCACTGGTGATCATATTCTGTTGAATATTGAAATCGTTCACAGTCATGATCACTTCTTCGTCCAGGCTGATTTCATCCTGGCGGGCAGAAGTTTTCACCACATTCAGGTTATTGCGGGCCATGTTATATTTACCTTTCCTTACCCCCCAGTCAACCAACGGAATACTGACACTGACTGATACCAAATCCTGCTGCATGGGTTTGTGGTACACATCTCCAAAATTATCAGCCACCTGGTTGAAACCGATACTGGCATTCACGCTCGCATTGAAACGCGACTCTTTTTTCGTCTTGTCCACATTGCGTTCGGCTTCCAGTACGTTCTGCTTTAACCCCAGTAACTGAGGATTGTTTTCATGTGCCATCTGCAATGCCTTGTCCACCGGTATCACCAATTCCTGAGGCCGGACAGGCAAGTCGATATCAATAACCGTATTCTTATCCAGGTTCAGGAATGAAACCAGTGAAAACATGGCGCGTTTCAGGGCACTAGCCTTGTTCTGCAACGTATTGCGTGCATTCACCACATCCAACTTCAGTGTCAATAAGTCGGCTTTCGAGATGGCTGCTATCTTCTGGCGTTGCACTCCGATGCTATAAAGCGTATCCGAAGAAACCATATTCTCCTTGGCCAGGTTATACTCGGCCTGCGCCATAGCCAGGTTAAAGAAATACGTAGTGGCCTGCACGGATACGGCTTCCACATTATACACAAACTCTTTCTTTACTTTTTCATATTTCAAGGGTTCAATCTTTCTCTCCCACTTGAACGAATTATATCCGACCAGGCTCTGTGAATATCCCAACCGGATAGGTACACTGGTAAACTGCGTTGTCTTGTTCCCACCAAAACTACGCATATATCCCAATTGCGATTGCAGGTAGAAAGTACCGCCGGTCAAATCGAAGTTCTGCTGGATAGCCAGATTACCCGATGCATAGAACGACTGTTGGCTACGATAAACATCCAGGTCCTTTTCCGAATCGTATCGCTTGGTGATATCCCGGTTATACTCGGCAGGAGTCATATTCAAAGTAAGGCTCGGCAGGCGATTGGCCTTGTAAGTCCGATACTCCCAGTAACCGGAAAGATACATATTCTGCGTACGGAATGCCTCCAGTGAACTGTCATTGGCCAATTGTATCGTCTTCTGCAAATCGAGTTTTATATGATCCTGAGCCTTCGCTACAGAAGCCCCAAACAGCAAGGCTGCTATTACTATATAATATCTTTTCTTCATATCTATCGTTTTTCTTTATTTCTATAAATAAACCAATACAACAAAGGGATGATGAACAAACTCACCAGGGTACCGATTGTCATAGTACCTATCATGGCTATGGACAGCGGTTTCTGAAGTTCGGAACCAAGGTCGAACGAAAACAGTAACGGTACCATTGCAAAAATAGTGGTCAACGATGTCATGATAATCGGTCGTAATCTTCTTCGTCCGGCTTCATGAATGGCCTCCAGTAATGGTACTCCCTCCTTACGCAATTCGTTGATGGCATCCAGCTTCAGGATGGAGTCATTGATCACGATACCGCAAGTCACAATCAAACCGATGGCCGACATCAGGTTCAATGTATGTCCGCACACCCAAAGCAATACCAATGCAAACGCCACGTCAATCGGTATTTCCATCAACACCAGCAAAGGCTGCATGAAACTCTCGAACTGAGCCGCCAAAATGAAATACATCAGCAAAAGGGAGATGAACAGAATGACCACCAGTTCGTCCAGCATCTTCTGATTGGAAAAGAAGCTTCCCGAAAAGGCGATGTCCCAATCTCCTGTCTCGCTAGAGGTTTCTTTAACCTGGGTCATCAACTTCTCCGCATTCTCCACTCCATAGAATTTATAAGGAATATACTCCCCATTTCTTCCGGCTGTAATACTCTTCAAATCTTCTGCGGGAGTCACTTTTATCAGCTCCCGTAAGGGAATAAAGTTCACCTCTCCCGTCTTGCTGTCCGGTTGTGTCTGAATCAAGGTTTCCTGTAGAACCTGGTTAACCGTCTTTTCGTCTCCTGCAATGCTGATAAGCAGATATTGCTGATAAGAGTGCAACATAGCTACACTGTTTTCCTTGAAAGCAGTTCTCA
>OLDN01000420.1_pt1 | contig 19291 bp, 13 predicted proteins | sample 1608561 | NCBI WGS metagenome assembly OLDN01 (sample SAMN02674887, study PRJEB24791) | human gut metagenome, SKBSTL062 | isolation source: stool | host: Homo sapiens | place: USA | reverse complement strand
GGGTCCAGGGTTCGAATCCCTGAGGGTGTACGAATCAGAAAAGTAAATTGAAGAAAAGCTCTGAAAATCAATGATTTTTGGAGCTTTTCTTTTATGAATTCCTACAAAATATAAATTTACCTTTTCATAATCTTTTTGAAATCCTCGGCAATCTGCTGCCCCATATGGACTATCGCGCTATCGACTTTATGTACCTCTGCCGGTGTGACCGCATCTTTGTAGCGCGCCTTGCCGAGCTTGAACTTCATATCGTCCAGAGTTCCGGATATATTCAGGCCCAGTTTGAACGGAATGGGGGATTTCAGAATGGAGATGTGATAGTCGAACTTCATATCCAGTCCTTGTGTGCCGCCTACCGCCGCTCTGTAACGGTCCATTGATATTTCGAACGGATAGACGGTTACATTTCCGTCTTTGATGCCGATGTTTACGGAAATACTGTCTATCATGTTTCTCTTCTTGTTTTTGAAGAAGAATTTTTTGGAGATTTCGGCGAAAGTCTCACCGTCCATCAGGACAAGGCTGTCTCCCTTGACATGAATGGCCGACCGCATGGTGGGGATTTTGATGTTCAGGGCGGAGTCCAGGGAAGCGGCGGCAGCCACATTGAAATCGACCGTTCCTTCGAATGAGCGCAGCATGGGGACAATCGTGTCCAGGGAAGGGGCGAAGTCTACCAGCTTCCCGATGTTGATGTTGTGTAGCCGGAAGTCGAAACCGGCAAATCCCTCTTCCGGAGATTTTGCCTGATAGACGAGGGTGGTGTTCATGTCGGAACCCATGCCTTTCATGCTGAGCTGTTTCAGGTAGACGGACTGGTTGCGGATGTCCACAGCTCCGCGGACATCGTTGAATGTGACTTTCTCGTAAAAGACTTTCCTGAAATCGGTCTGCAGTTCAAAATCCAGGTTCTTGGGGATGACGAACAGCTTTACTTCGGTGGAGACCGTATCGCTTTCCGCAGCTAGTGTATCCGACGGGAGCGATATCGACCGTATCAACTGGTTGCAGTCCAACTGTTCGGACGATAGGTCCAATTTGGCGCGCAAAAGCTTGTGATGCCGCATGGCGCCGTACAGGTCGTGAATTGAACCGGTAGCGGTGATATCGGATTTGCCGATGCGCATGGTGGCATTGCGCAGGGTGATGACGCGGTCGTTTACCGTGACGGAAGTTTTCTGCACCTGTATGGGAAGTGCACATTCCGGGGTGCGGAACGCCATGCGGTGGAAACCGATGATGCCTTTGGGTGTCCACAGCGAATCGCGTACTTTTTCGGCTGTTATTCCGATGCCTGCTTTGTCCATTCCCAGGCGGGTGTCGCCCATGCGGCAGAACAGTGTGTCCACTTCCAGTGTAAGCCCTATCTGCGGATTGGCAGGGTTGTGCTCTCCGGGTTGCAGCTTGAGGCGGGCGGATGATTTTCCGCAAAAGAGGTCGAGCGAATCCGCCAGGGATACTCTCAACTTGTTCATCTCTATCTTGCATTCCGTCTTGGCAGGGCGCAGCGTGTCTTGGGAAGGATAGGTGCTGATTGCCGCCGTAAAGCTTTCCGTGGCTGAGTTCAGGGCAGGTGAGCGGAGCGTCATATCCTTGATTTCAACACGCCCTCCGAGCCATTCGTTGCCGGCAAAGTCCAGCGTAGCGTTGCTTGTGAACTCGAAATTCTTTTGGGTATGGCGTAGCACGAGTTTGTCCGTTCTGATTTTGCCTTGCATCTTTACCCGTCCCCAATCCTGTTTCTTGAGGGTGGACAGGCGGCAACGCAGTTTCAGGTCGGCATTCATCTTTCCATCCATGCCGATGCCTTCCTGAAGAGGGAAAATCTGCGCCAGCGTATTCAGGTCGACGGTGGAGCGGGTATGAAAGGTGATGTCCGGGTCGGTGAGCAGGTTGTCCACTTTCATATCGGCCAATATGTCGGTGTCGGCGCCTTTGAACTGGAAGATTTTCAGGTTCAGGCAAGAGGGGGTGTTCCGCATGAGGTCTATCCGGGCGGAAAAGTCGGCGTTTACCTTGTCTATGCCGTAAGGCAGCCCGGCGTATCTGGCGAAAGCATCTTTTATCCTGATGTCCAGCGTGGCAAGGGGCATCTTCTGCTTGCCGTACATGCCTTTCAGCGTGCCGATGAAACTTACTTCTCCTCCTGCCGATACTTCCGCCTTTTTCAGGATGCTCTCCGGAATCATGTGCAGTACGGTTTCCAGCGAGGGGGTGTGCAGCCCGTATTGCAAATCGACGTCGAGCGCTTTGGCTGCGGTGTCGCGGCGCACGGTTCCTTTTACTCCCAATTTCGTACCGTTGATGTCAATCATGGCATCGTGCAGGAGCAGGGAGTGCCGGGCGGTATTCAGTTCAAGGTCGGTGCGCAGGTGGGTGGCGATGCGGTTTGCCAACAACTGCCCGTCTTGCCAGAAGAGAAGGTTCTTGTTGCGGAAATCTACCGCCAGCATGGAATGGCCTTTCTTCATATTGGCTTTCAGGGTAAGGTCTGTGTCCCATAGGTTGGCGAAAATGCGTGTGTCGCGGTCGTCCATGGTTACCGTGGCGTGCTGGATGGAAATTTGCCGGATGTCGAGCTCGCTGATGTTCATGGCGTCTCCGGCAGGTGAAGAGGCGGACTGTACCGTATCCGGAACGGTGATGTCCCAGTTGGCAATGCCGTCTTTGTTTTTATAGGCGTAGATATCGGCATGTTCCAGCGCCAGGCGGTGGATGCTGATTTTCTGTTGCCGCAGGTAGTCCATGGGGTTGACCACCGCTACGGCCTTTTTGAATGATACCAGGGTGTCGGTCCGTTGCCACAACGTGTCGCGGATGGCTTTGGAAACCAGGGTTCCGTCGGTCAGTTGCACTCCGAAGCGGGGGAATGTTGAGAAAAAGGTAAGCTCCACGCTTTTCATGTCCAGCTTGGCGTTCAGGTTGCGGTTGGCGGCTTCCAATACTATGGGAGTCAGCTTCTCGGAAGTGAATATGAAGTTCAGGACTACGGCAATCAGTATGCCTGCAACGGCTGTGAGTGCTCCCAGTATGATACCGGACAGTTTGAGTATTTTCTTGGTTTGACTTTTCATTTTGTAATTCGTTCTGTAAATATTGGGCAAGGAGTGATTTCCTTTCCTTAATCATGTGCAAAGTTATAACTGTAATTTGATAAAGCCGTAAGCCGGTATTGTTAAAAAATGATTAAAGGAATTTATGAATGATTTTTCCGCTATAATGAATAATTGAGTTCTTTTTTTATGTTAAAGCGTGAATAAATGCTGCTTAAATTTTATATTTGTACCGTTGGTATCCGGTTATGTTGCCTTATATATAAGGTATATCGGGATGCCTTAAGTTTAATCTAATAAATTGATGTTATGAAAAAGTACATTGCAGAAATGCTGGGAACCATGGTTCTCGTTCTTATGGGCTGCGGTACGGCAGTCAGTCTGTCGTGCACATCGGCCGACCCTAATCTGGCGGCCACGGTAATAGGTACGGCGCTTGCTTTCGGATTGTCGGTGGTGGCTATGGCCTATACTATCGGTGGCGTTTCGGGCTGCCACATTAATCCGGCGATAACGCTCGGTTGCCTGCTTTCCGGTCGTATGAGCGGAAAGGATGCCGGTATGTATATGCTGTTTCAGGTAATAGGAGCTATTTTAGGTTCTGCCGTTCTTTGGGTGCTGACTTCCAATTCGGGTGTGAGCGGAACAGGCGCCAATGCCTGCCAGGAAGGAGTTTCCGTAACGGGCGCCCTACTGGCCGAGATTGTGTTTACATTTGTGTTTGTACTGGTGGTATTGGGCACTACCGATGCCAAGAAGGGCGCCGGTAATTTTGCCGGACTTGCCATAGGTCTCTCTTTGGTACTTGTACATTTGGCCTGCATCCGTTATACCGGTACTTCGGTTAATCCGGCTCGCAGTATAGGCCCTGCGCTCTTTCAGGGTGGAGAGGCTTTGAGCCAGTTGTGGATTTTCATTGTAGGCCCGTTTATCGGTGCGGTGCTGAGTGCCGGGGCATGGAAGATAGTTGCCGGCGGAAAGGAATGAGCCGGTGCCTGGCCTGAACCGGGCCGGTGATATTTGAAGAGGATATTTAAAGAGGATGTTTCCCGATTGCGGCAGAACGCAGTGTTTGGGGAACATCCTCTGTTTTTTTACTCTTTCGACTGGTGTACGGTGAGTTGCGGGAACGGGAATCCGATACCTTCTTCATTGAATGTCTGGTAGACGATTTCGTTGATATCGTACAGTACACTCCAGTAGTCGGCGCTTTTTACCCATACGCGTACCGTGATATCGACGCTGCTTGCGCTCAGTGAACCTAAGACGATGAGAGGAGCGGGGGTGTCCAATATGCGGCTGTCTGCATTGATGATGCGTTGCAGCACGGCTCTTACTCGCTTCACATCCTCGCCGTACTCTACGCCGAACACCCATTCGACACGGCGCTTGTCCTGCTTGCTGTAATTGGTGACGGCATTGCCGCTGAGGCTTCCGTTGGGCACATAAATCATACGGTTGTCGAGGGTGGACAGTATGGTGTGGAAAATCTGTATTTCCTTTATCGTGCCGCTTATTCCCGGTCCGTCTATGTAGTCGCCTACCTTGAACGGCTTGAAAATCAGTATAATCAGTCCGCCGGCAAAGTTGGACAGGTTTCCGGAAAGCGCCATACCCACAGCCACACCTGCGGATGCAAGCAGCGCCGCAAAGCTGGTGGTTTCCACACCGAGTTTGCCGATGATGGCAAAGGCAAGAATCATATTCAGCAGAATCTTTATCAGGCTCTTCAGGAAGGTCTGCACGCTGGTTTCAATCTTCCGCTTTTCGAGTATTCTGGCTACCAACGCGCTTATCTGCCTGATGATGAAACGTCCGATTACATAGATTAAAATGGCGATTAATATGTCCTTGCCGGCATCCATTCCAAAATCTATCAGTTTTTCCAATGCCTGTTCGAGTTTCCCACCGGCGGCGGGAGTGTTCAATAAAAGTAAATTCATTTCTTTTTCGCAATAAATAAAATAATATTATAAAATAGGTGTATATTCAGCATGCAAAGATAATCAAAATCCGGGCGGTTGTGGCGTATGAAATATATAATGCGTATTATTTCCTAAATAGAATTAAAACATTAATTTTGCCGAATATTACACTCTAACTTAAATAAATTAATAAAAAATGAACGTATGAAAAAAGTATTAACTTTATTCGGATTGCTTTTTGTGCTGTTGGGTAGTGCCCATGCACAGAAAGGAAAACAGGCGATAGGTTTTGGCCTGAGTTACGGAACGGAAATCGAAAGTATCGGGTTGGGTATCAAGTATCAGTACAATATTACCAATCCTATCCGTATAGAGCCGTCTTTCAACTATTTCTTCGAGAATGACAATGTAAGCATGCTGGATTTGAACGTGAATTTTCACTATCTGTTTCCGGTGGCCAAGAGCGTTAAGCTTTATCCGTTGTTCGGTTTGACATTGTCCAACTGGATGTTCGACATGCACGACTTTGATATTGATATGGACGAAGGCCATGTGCATATCGACGATAACGGCAATCATAACGAATGCCGGTTCGGTGTAAATCTGGGAGCGGGAGCGGAATTTGCACTGCCTCGTAACTGGGCGATGAATTTTGAGTTCAGATACCAGCTGGTAAGCGATTTCGACCAGGGGGTTATCAATATAGGAGCTGCATACAGATTCTAAGGGAGCAGCGTATATTTTCGGGCACGGATTACACGGATTTCACGGAATTCACGGAAGAAGAATAAAGAAAATCCGTGTTTTCCGTGTAATTTGTATTTCCGTGCCTGAAAAAAATCAAGTGCATTTTGCACGACCTCTTATAATGTTAAAGAGAGAGTCTAATGCCGGGCTCGGGTTTGCTTAGGAGCGTGCCTTGATTTTATCCGCGAATTTTTTCCAGCCTTCGGCCGTTTTGTAGGCTTCGACGGCTTGTGCGGGTACGGAAATGCTTGTTATGGTTTCCGGAAATCCGTACCATTCGCCTTCGGAAGTGGCAGGCGGTGTGAGGGCTTCCACAATGACCTCTTTTATGCCGGTATTGTCGAAAGCGGAAAAATCGATGCGGGTGACGCGGGCGGGAATGGTCAGTGTATGTACCTTTTGGTTGCCGGTTATCAGGCCTTGCCCCAGGATGCTTATGCTTTGAGGAATTTCAAAGCGGGCAAGGTTGGGGCAGCCTACAAGGCAGTGCTCTTTGATTACGGCATCCGGATGGTTGCTTGAGGCAGGACCGTATGCGGATACTTCCGTCAGGTTGGGGCATAGGTAGAAGGCACGTGCTTCTATGGTGGAGATGCTGTTGGGAAGTTGTACAGTGGTGATGCCGCTTCCCCGGAATGCTTCCATACCGATATGTGTGACGCTTTGGGGGATTACTGCGGATTTCAGATGTTCCGTCATCATGAATGCTTGTGTTCCGATGGCTGTGAGTGCAGACGGCAGTAATACTTCTTCTACTCCGGAGCATGCGAAAGCGCTTTCGGGAATCCGGGTGATTTGGGTGTGCGAGAGGTCGACCCGTTTCAGCCGGTCGCAGTAGTAGAACAGGTCCGGTGCAAGTTGCTTCAAGGTGGACGGGAATACGATTTCCTGTATGCCGGAGTTGAAGAAGGCCATTTCGCCGATAGAGGTCAGTCCCTCGTTCATCACGACTCGGGTGATTTGCCTGTTCTGCATAAAGGCTTCCGGTGCAATGGCTGTTACGTGTGGGGGAAGGGTGATTTCGCTGTATCCTTTATATATTTCTGTCAGTACGCCTTCCTGTACGCGGATGGGAGCAATGCTGACGGTGAAGGTTGCCTGACGGTCTTCTATGCCGATGGTCAGTACCAGCCGGTCTGCCGGAGCATCGGAAGAAAAGCCGCTGACTTGTTCCGGAGTTACAGTGACGGGATATTCTTTGCCATTACTATATACGCCGGTCAGCAGGAGTCCGTCCAAATCGAGTGGTTCTCCCAAAGTATATGCAATTTTATGAGGCGGCTGTGCAATGGACAGCCCGATGAGTGTTCCTTTGTCTTCCGGCTGCTCTTCTCCGGGGGCGAGGGCGGAAGTCAGGCGGATTTCAAGCTGTATGTCTTTTCCGGCATCTATCGTTTTCCCAACGGACCATATACGGTAGTTGTTCGGACCGCCGCCTTCCTGTACGACAAATGTCAGGAAGCGCTGCGATTGTCCGGAGAACCATACTTCGCCGGGCAGCGTGAATAGGGCGATACCCTGCGCATTGGCGGTTGCGCCGGCAGTGGGAGGCGTGAGGTTATCTTGCTCGAATGCCTTGTAGTCTTTTTCGTCATACATCTTTACGGGAATGCCGGGCATCGCTTTTCCGTTTTCGTCATAAACGGTTACGCTTACACGGCTTTCTTTTCCTGTGTGCTGTTCCTTTTCGCATGCTACCGTCAGGAAGACCGCACATACTAAAAAAATAATTTTATTCTTCATATTCTTACACATTTTTAATCGTTGTTCCGGTTGCAAAGATAGTGAATACGGCTCTTCCGGGAGTTACGATTTGAATGTGTAAATCTAACGGGCGTGTTTTTATGCTGTTGTTTTACAGTGAATTATAAAGTGAGGCTTTGCCTTTTTCTAACACGGCTCTGACATCTATCCGAAAAGGGATAAGAACAGGTCGGTATGGGGTGTTCCGGCTGTTTTGATGCGCGACTTCAACCGGGATTTCCGGGCATAGATGTTTGCCACGCTCTCTTTCGTGAACAGGCTGATTACTTGCGGGGAGAATCCGGTGAAGATGTAGCAGAGCAGGCGGATGTCATTTTCTTTCATTGCCGGAAAGTCCTGCCGGAGTTTCTGCATGACGTTGTCATGGCAGGTATCTGCCATTTGTTCGAGTTCCCGGAGCATTTCACTGTTTTCTGAGAAGTCGGTGATTATCCGTTTTACTTCCTGAAACATGGCTGCCTGTTGCGATGATGTATTCTCGCGTTCGTAATAGGTTTTTCCGAGTTTGTCGAGGATGTCGAAACGGGAAGCAACCAGGCTTTTCAACCGTTTTTCCGTGTTCTGCCGTCCTTCCAGTTGCCGGGTGAGCGCCCGGTATTCGGCACGGGCCTCTTCTGCCAGCAGCAGGTAGCGGTCGTTGCGCTCGCGCTGGATGCGCAGGCGCTGGCGGATGATATAAACGGCTATTCCGGCGAGGATGAATATGGCGCAGATAACGGTGGTTTCCCAGAAGATGCGGTTCTTCATCCGGTATTCGGCAAAGGCGGATTGTTCCTGGAAATATTCTTTCTCCGTTATGCCGGCAGAGACCTGCATGGTGGAACGGGTGAGGGAGTCTGTGAGGTAGATATAGCGGTGTATGTGGTCGGTCGCTTTCCGGAAGTTTCCGGAGAGGGCCTCTATCCGGTAGGCTGTGTATTGCAGTTCGGCCCGGTCGAGCACGTCATTGTCTTGCGCCTCTGCCAGTTGCAGGTAGTGGCGCGCACTATCCGTATGGTGTTTGAGGAGCTGGACGTCCACCATAGTGTGTGCGCTGTAGCGGGATGCCTTGCGTGCCGACTGTTCGATGCGTTGCAGCAGGCCCTGGGGGATTTGTTTTCTGCCCGATTTTACATAGAGGGAGGCAAGGTTGCTGAGGGCTGCTCCGGCAAGACGTTCGTCTGCCTGTTCGTCGGCAAGGTCGAGGGCGGCGGAATATAGCCTGATGGCACGCTCCAAATCTTTCTGGCGGTAGGATGAGGCTGCCATATCAAGCGTAGCTTCCGTTTCCTTACGAAGACTGTCGGATACCTGAAAATTCTCTCTGGCCTGCTTGAAGTAGTGGTAGGCGCGGACGTAGTTCATCTGTCCGTAGTATATACTGCCGATGCGTTCGTAGAGAAGCCCTTTATTGTAAGGGTCTTGCCGGCTTTGCAGCTGCTCTTCGATTTGCAGGAAGATGCGCAAAGCTCCGGATTTATCGCCGGCATCGGTCAGCAGGCTGTCCGCGAGGTTAAGGCTGGGGAGCTGTTTACGTTCATGGCATCCCGCCAGCGGCAGGAGCATACATATAATAGGTATGATAAGGCGTTTCATGCCGTGAATGTAGTGATAAAAGATGTTTTGCACAAGTGAAAGGCGGGAAATGAGGAGCTTTGTGTGAATTTCCTGCATTTCTTTTTTTAGGCTTCGCGGAACTTCCTATCTTTGCACTTCTAAATGTAGATAAAACCGTAACACTTTGGAATGGCTATATAGTTTGTTTGTCGAACACTCCGCATTGCAGGCGGTGGTGGTGCTCTCGCTGATTTCCGCTATCGGATTAGGGTTGGGGAAAATACATATTTGCGGTATTTCCCTCGGCGTGACGTTTGTTTTCTTTGCCGGTATTCTTGCCGGACATTTCGGACTGTCCATCGACCCGCAGATGCTGAACTATGCGGAAAGTTTCGGACTGATAATTTTTGTGTATGCACTGGGACTGCAAGTGGGGCCGGGCTTTTTCAGCTCTTTCCGCAAGGGCGGGGTGCAGTTGAATATGCTGGCGCTGGGAGTGGTGCTCATCGGTACGCTGATGACCGTATTGGGCAGTTATACCCTGAATATTTCGTTGCCGGACATGGTGGGCATCCTCTGCGGCGCTACCACCAATACACCGGCACTGGGTGCGGCACAGCAGACATTGAAGCAAATGGGGCTGGAAGCCAGTACGCCGGCTTTGGGATGTGCCGTGGCATATCCGCTTGGGGTAGTGGGCGTTATTTTTGCCGTGCTGATAATACGCAAGGCATTGGCGCGTAAGGAAGATCTGGAGTTGAAAGAGAAGGACGATGCGAACAAAACTTACATTGCGGCGTTTCAAGTACACAATCCGGCCATCTTCGATAAAAGCATCAAGGAGATAGGCGGCTTGAATTATCCGAAGTTCGTAATCTCCCGTCTGTGGCGGGACGGCAACGTAAGCATCCCCACTTCCGAGAAGATAATCAGGGAAGGAGACCGCTTGCTGGTGGTGACTTCGGAGAAGTATGCTCCGGCACTGACCGTACTGTTCGGCGAACAGGAACATACCGACTGGAACAAAGAGGATATAGACTGGAATGCCATAGACAGCCAGCTCATTTCGCAGCGTATCGTGGTGACGCGTCCCGAACTGAACGGAAAGAAACTGGGTTCGCTGCACCTGCGCAATCATTACGGCATCAACATCAGCCGTGTGTACCGTAGCGGCGTGCAGTTGCTTGCCACCGCGGAACTGACCTTGCAGTTGGGCGACCGTCTGACAGTGGTAGGTGAGGCTGCCGCCATCCAGAATGTGGAAAAAGTGTTGGGAAATGCCATCAAGAGCCTGAAAGAACCGAATCTGGTAGCGGTGTTTATCGGTATCATCCTGGGGCTGGCTTTGGGTGCGATTCCCATTTCCCTGCCGGGCATCAGTGCTCCGGTGAAGCTGGGACTTGCCGGCGGACCGATTATCGTAGGTATCCTGATTGGTACGTTCGGGCCGAGAATGCACATGATAACCTACACCACACGAAGCGCCAACCTGATGCTCCGTGCATTGGGACTGTCGCTCTACCTGGCTTGTCTGGGACTGGATGCCGGAGCGCATTTCTTTGATACGGTGTTCCGTCCGGAAGGTCTGCTGTGGATTGCCGCAGGGTTCGTGCTGACCGTTGTTCCGGTGCTGATAGTGGGAGTGGTTGCCTTTAAATGGATGAAGGTGGACTTCGGCTCCATGGCAGGTATGCTGTGCGGAAGCATGGCCAACCCGATGGCGCTGAATTATGCCAACGACACCATTCCGGGTGATAATCCGTCGGTGGCTTATGCAACGGTGTATCCGATGTGTATGTTCCTGCGGGTAATCATAGCGCAGGTGCTGCTGATGTTCCTGTTGAATTGAGAGCTGAGAATTGAAAATTGAGAAATAACAGAAAGAGCTTAATTGCTGATAATTGAATATATATCATAAATCTAAAATCATAAATCGTATCATGGGAACTATTACTCCGGAAAGTATAGTCAACGACTTACGCTATTTGCAACTGTTGTCGCGCAGTTTTCCTACCATCGCCGATGCCAGTACGGAAATTATCAATCTGGAAGCTATTCTGAATCTGCCTAAAGGTACGGAACATTTCCTGACGGATATTCATGGAGAGTACGAGGCTTTTCAGCATGTGTTGAAGAATGCTTCGGGTGCGGTAAAGCGGAAGGTGAATGAAATCTTCGGGCATACGCTGCGCGAAAGCGAGAAGAAGGAAATCTGTACGCTGATTTATTATCCGGAAGAGAAGTTGCAGTTGATAAAGGAACAGGAAACGGACCTGGACGACTGGTATCTCATCACCCTGAACCAACTGGTGAAAGTCTGCCAGAACGTATCTTCCAAATACACACGCTCGAAAGTGCGCAAAGCGTTGCCGGCGGAGTTCTCCTATATCATTCAGGAGTTGCTGCACGAGTCCAGCGTAGAGCCTAACAAGCATGCGTATATCAATGTCATTATCAGTACGATTATCTCGACCAAGCGTGCGGATGACTTTATCATTGCCATGTGCAAGCTTATCCAACGGCTTACAATCGACTCGCTGCACATCGTGGGCGATATTTACGACCGTGGTCCGGGTGCGCATATCATCATGGATACGCTTTGCGACTACCATAACTTCGACATTCAGTGGGGCAACCATGACATACTGTGGATGGGCGCCGCATCGGGCAATGACGCCTGCATAGCGAACGTTATCCGTATGTCCATGCGCTATGCCAACCTGGCGACACTGGAAGACGGCTACGGCATCAACCTGCTGCCGCTGGCTACTTTCGCAATGGATACCTATGCGGATGATCCTTGCACCATCTTTGCTCCGAAGATGAACTTTGCCGATGCCAATTACAACGAAAAGACACTGCGGCTGATTACGCAGATGCACAAGGCGATTACGATAATCCAGTTCAAACTGGAAGCGGAGATTATAAACCGGCGTCCGGAGTTTGGCATGGACAACCGGAAACTGCTGCACAAGATTGACTTTGAACGGGGCGTATTTGTGTATGAAAGCAAAGAATACGAACTGCGCGATGCCAATTTCCCGACTATCGACCCTGCCGACCCGTATCGCCTGACGGATGAAGAAAGGGAGTTGGTTGAAAAGATTCATGCTTCGTTTATGAACAGCGAGAAGCTGAAGAAGCATATGCGTTGCCTGTTTACATACGGCGGCATGTATCTGGTGTGTAACAGCAACCTGCTTTATCACGCATCCGTGCCCCTGAATGAGGACGGAAGTTTCAAGCATGTACGTATCGGAACGAAAGAGTATTGGGGGCATAAACTGCTGCAAAAGACCGACCAGCTTATCCGTACCGCCTACTTTGACGAGGATGGTTCGGCGGAGAAGAATTTTGCGTTGGATTATATGTGGTATATGTGGTGCGGCCCGGATGCGCCCTCTTTCGACAAGGATAAGATGGCTACCTTTGAGCGTTACTTCATAGCCGACAAGGCTTTGCATAAAGAGAATAAAGGTTATTACTACACACTTCGCAACCGTGCGGATATTTGCGACAATATCCTGGCGGAGTTCGGGGTGGAGCCGGGAGCTCATTCGCATATCATCAACGGACATGTGCCAGTGAAGACGATTAAAGGCGAGCGCCCCATAAAGGCTGATGGAAAGTTACTGGTGATTGACGGCGGTTTCTCCAAAGCCTATCAGCCCGAAACGGGTATTGCGGGCTATACGCTGGTATATCACTCGCACGGCATGCAGTTGGTGCAGCATGACCCGTTCCAGAGCCGTCAGAAAGCGATTGAAGAGGGACAGGATATCAAGTCCACAACTTTCGTCATCGAATTCAATTCGCAGCGTATGATGGTGAAGGACACCGATAAGGGCAAGCAGCTCGTGACGCAGATTCAGGATTTGAAGAAGTTGCTGGTGGCATATAGAACGGGATTTATCAAAGAAAAGGAGATTTTCTGATATGGCTGTGTGTTACGAGTGCTTGCATTGCTTGAAAAAACGCATGACAAGTGTTCTTGCCAATAGTGCCGGATTAGTATTTGAATAACACCACACCGCCTTCTACAATGGCTCCCTTGTCGAAGTTGGCATTCCTGTTGTAATGTCTGTCCCAACCGTAACCGCCCGTAACGAATACTCCTAATTTTGCCGTCAGACGGTATTCGAGGTTGATACGGGTTTGGAGAGAATAGAGGCGGGCAGGGAAGCCATAGTCTTTATTCTTGAAGGTTTCTACGTGCTGGTATCCCAAATCGCCGCTGATGAACAGTTGTTTGCAGACAGGCAATTCCAGTCCGGCACGGTAGAAAAGTGCACCGGAGAACTTATCGCTGAAGTCGAGGAAATGCGTACCGCCGCCGAGGATGGTATAGAACAGCTTGTTCTTGAAGCGGGCTGCAAGGTTCAGTTTCGTGGTGTTGCCGCCGAAAAACATCATCTGTACTTTGGTGTCCGGGTTGGCATTGACCAGTCCCAGTTGGAAACCGTCCAGCTTCTCCTTGTAGTAGTTTACCAAACCTATCTGAAGGCCTTTGGCACGGACGGCTACATTCAGGGGAGAGAGCTGCACGCCGGCAGACGTACCGCCTGTGATATTGCCCAGACCGGCAATCTGGAGTCCTTTCATATCGCCGCCCACCACATTCAGCAGTCCGGACATGGTGACACCGGAAAAATTACCGCCCGATATATTGGCGAGTCCCGAAAGCTGTACGCCGGCAGTCTTTTCGCCTGTAATATTCAGCAAGCCTCCTACAATCACTCCGTTGCTGTTATCGCCCGTGATATTGGCAAGGCCGGAGAAGACCATTCCCCGTGCGTGATTACCCGTGATGCCCACAAGACCGGAAACGGACAGACCGCTGAGGTTATTGCCGTTGATATTGGTGATGCCCGCTACCTGTACGCCCCGCATGCTTCCACCCACCATGTTGGATATACCGGAGATTTGAACTCCGTTCATGTCTCTGCCCGTAACAGCTCCCAAAACGTTTACTCCCAAGCCGTTCAAACGGTTCATCGCCGAGAAGATACCGAGATTGAAGAATGTGCTTCCGACCGTATCCGTGCGCTGTGTGGAAAGATTTTTCCAAAGGGAAAGGTTGATACCGTTTTTTTCTTTACGGGCAGACTGTTGCCGGTCTGTCCGGGCATGGCCTGTCCCTGCCAATAGCAGGGACAGACAGATAAGTGGAAATATACGTTTCATAATTCTTTATAATGTTTCATCGGGCCAGGGTGCCAACCGGTTGGTGGCACGTAATACAGGACGCTGTGCATCCACCGACCGCAGATAGTTGCTCAGTTTCTTTGATAGTTTCTTTACAAGTTTGGGGTTCTCGGCGGCTACGTCATGCTTTTCGCTGATGTCGGCAGGGATATTGAACAATTCGTGCTTGCCGCTGTCGAAGTAGTACACCAGTTTCCATTCTCCGGAACGGATGGAGCAGGTGGCGCCTATGCCCGGACCGGAAGGACCCCAACTGTGCGGGTAGTGCCAGTAGATGTCGCGCGAGGACATTTTACCTTTGCCCGTAAGCAGGGGCAGGAAGCTGATGCCGTCGCGTTTCTGTACCGTATTGTAGTGCTCCACACCGGCTATTTCGAGAATGGTGGGGAAGAAATCTTCTATCATCAGATAATGGTCGCATTTGGTTTCTGCCGCTACTATGCCGGGCCAGCGTACAATCATCGGTTCGCGCACCCCGCCTTCGTAGGCGGAACCTTTTCCGCTGTTGAGCGGATAGTTCTGCCTGTGCAGCTGTCCTGCACGGGTATGTGCAGCCAGTCCGCCATTATCGGACATGAAGAGCAGTACAGTGTTGTCGGTGAGATTGTTTTTGTCCAGATAGTCCATCAGGTCGCCGAGGCTTTTGTCCATGCCTTCAATCAGGGTGGCATACGCTGCTTCTACCGGGGGAAGTCCTTTGTCCAGATATTTTTGGTAGAAACGCATGTCGGGCTGGATAGGCGTATGGATGGCATAATGGGCCATGTAGAGGAAGAAAGGCTTGTCCGTTTTCCGGGCGTTGTCCAAAGCTTTCTCGGCTTCTATGGTAAGGGCTTCGGAGAGGAATATGTCTTTGCCGTGATATTTTTCCAGTCCGGGTACGGCAGCCAGCGGGCTTTTTCCGCCGGGTTTGTTTCCGAAGTTCTGCATGCCGTAGTAGCTGGCGGGAGAGCCTGCCGCATGGCCGGCTATGTTCACGTCAAAACCCATTTTCAGCGGATCGGCTCCGGGTGTGTCATTGGCTCCGAAGTGGGCTTTGCCGCAATGGATGGTGTGGTAACCGTTGTCCTTGAGCACTTGTGCCAGCGAGGTGACTTGCGTGGTGCGTTCCACACCCGGTTCTTGACAGATACCGTTGACATTCCATTCGGGGTATATCATAACGGAGTCCGGCTGTTCGTGGGTGGTATTCTTGCGTAACGTCCAGCTTGTCACCCGGTGACGCGCAGCGTTCATACCCGTAAAAAGACTGACGCGCGTAGGCGAACTGATGCTACAGGCATAGGCTTGCGTGAACATCTTGCCCTGCTTTGCCAAACGCTCCATATTGGGTGTATGGTACGTGTCGTTGTAGCGGGTGCGTTGTGTCCAGAAAGGCAGGGATGTGTCCTGCCAACCCATATCATCTACTAAAAATAAAATAATGTTCGGACGCTTGTCCGTAACAGGTGCCGTTTCATTTGACGGCCTTGTGTGTACTTCTCCTGCCATTCCACATAACGGGAGCAGCGCAGCAGATAATAACAATTCGTTTTTCATTGGGAAAAGAGAGGTTAGTGGTTAGTGGTTAGTGATTAGTGGTTAGTGATTAGTGGTTAGGGATTAACATTAAAAATAGCGGTAAATAATTAGCGCAATATACTGCACAGCCTACTAATCGCTAATCACTAACCGCTAATTACTATTTCATCATCCTTTTGCTTCTTGATACAGGAAGCGTTTGATGGATTTTTTGGGTGTCTTTTCAAATTCTTCGGGATATATCTTCATTTTGGAAATCTGGCTGTAGGCGGGCAGTTCTGCATTTAGAGCCACACGATTCTCTTCCATGACGCGTTCTATATCGTCGTTGTTGAGGCCGTGGGCAAAGGCATCGTCAAAGTCGGGATATACCAGTCCCACGAGCTTTTCGTTCTGTTGTACGATGATGCTTTCAGCTACGTACGGCAGGTTGTTCAGCTTGTCTTCTATTTCTTCGGGGTAGATGTTCTGTCCGTTTGGACCGAGGAGCATATTCTTGCTGCGTCCTTTGATGGTGACATTGCCTTCGGCGTCCATCAGGGCAAGGTCGCCGGTGTGCAGCCAGCCGTCTTTGTCCACAACTTCGGCGGTAGCCTCTTCATTCTTGTAGTAGCCCAGCATGACGTTGGGGCCGCGGCAGACAATCTCGCCGGGGATATTCTCCGGGTCGGGAGAGAGAATCTTCACTTCCATGCGCGGAGCGGCTTTTCCGCAGGAACCGGGTTTGAAGCGCGTCCAGTCTTCGTAGCAGATGATAGGGCCGCATTCCGTCATACCATAACCCACGGTATAGGGGAAGTCTATCATGCGCAGGAACTGTTCCACTTCCTGATTGAATGCCGCACCGCCGACAATGACTGTGGCAAAATTGCCGCCGAATGCCTGTACCATTTGCTCGCGTACGGTGGCTTTTATCTTGTCGTTGATGATAGGCACTTTCAGCAACAGTTTCATGGTAGGCGTTTCCAGCTTGGGCAATACACTCTTCTTGATAATCTTTTCGATAATGAGCGGTACGGCTACGATGAGGTTCGGCTTTATGTCGGCAAATGCCTGGAAGATAATCTTCGGACTTGGCATACGGGTGAGGTAGTAGATGTGGCAACCTACGGAGAACTCGTACAGGAATTCGAATGCCAATCCGTACATATGCGCCATCGGCAGCATGCATACCAGTTTGTCGCCGGCTTTCAGCGGCAGTACTTCGAAAGCGAATCGGGTGTTGGACCACAGACTGCGATAGGGGAGCATTACGCCTTTCGAGTAACTGGTGGTACCGGAAGTATAGTTGATGACCGCCAGCTCTTCGGGCTGGTCTTTGTGATAGTCGATGTGTTCCTTACGGAAGTTCTTGGGGAATTTCTTGCCGAACATCTCATTGAGGTGCTCGCGGGCGTAAGTAACCCGTTCGTTGCGCGATACCAGCAGGGTGAAGTCCGTCATCATGAAGATACCTTCCAGCAACGGCATGGCGCTTTCGTTGAGGTTTTCCCACACCTGGTCGCCGACAAAAAGAAGCTTGGCCTCGGAGTGGTTGACGATGTTGTGCACATTGTCCGCCTTGAACTCGTGAAGAATGGGCACGATGACCGCACCATACGTCAGGGTAGCGAGGAAAGTGACTCCCCAGTGCGAACTGTTACGTCCGCAGACGGCGATTTTATCACCTTTCTTAATGCCGCTCGCTTCAAAGATGATATGCAGCTTTTCTATCTTGCGGGCTACATCCTTGTATTGCAGGGTGGCTCCCTTATAATCGGTCAGGGCATCCAGGTCCCAGTTTTCCTTTATACTATTCTCTATATAGGCGATAAAACTTTGTTCCATTATATATTGCACATTTAGTTGAAAATTGTGCAAATATAAGGGTTTATGTAGAGAATGCAAACTTTTAGGGGGAAAAAGCATTTTATGCAAATTCCCCCTTTGAGCCTATTTATTGTTATCCAGATACCAGCGGTACATCCGCTCTACACCTTCTTCGATGTCTATTTTATGATGCCAGCCCAGTGCGTGCAGCTTACTCGGGTCGGTGAGCTTGCGCATGGTTCCATCGGGTTTGGAAGTGTCGAAAGTCAGCTTTCCGCGATAACCCACAACGCTGACAATCAGTTCGGCAAGCCGGCGGATAGTGATTTCCTTACCTGTGCCGATGTTGATGTGGCAGTTGCGGATGTCCTTGTCTCCGGGCTTACAGGTGTCTTTGAAGTCTACGTGCTCCATGACGAATACGCTGGCATCCGCCATTTCCTCGCTCCAGAGGAATTCGCGCAGCGGCGTTCCCGTACCCCAAAGCCGGACTTCTTCTTCGCTGATGCCGTACTTGGCAAGTATGTCCAGTATCTCTCCGTTGCTGTTGCTGCCGTTGATGCCTTCTACCGGACGCAGGTTCATGTCGCGGCGCACGGCATCCCAGTCGCCTTGTTGCAGGCAGTGGGCCAGGTGTATCTTGCGAATCATGGCAGGAAGTACGTGGCTGCGTTCCAGGTCGAAGTTGTCGTTGGGCCCGTAGAGGTTGGTGGGCATGACGGCAATGTAGTTCGTGCCGTATTGGAGGTTGAAGCTCTCGCACATTTTCAGTCCGGCAATCTTGGCAATGGCGTACGGTTCGTTGGTGTACTCCAGAGGTGAGGTGAGGAGTACGTCTTCTTTCATCGGCTGTTCGGCATCACGCGGATAGATACAGGTGCTGCCCAGAAAGAGCAGTTTCTTGACATTGTGGCGGAAACTTTCGCCAATGACATTCTGCTGTATCTGGAGATTCTTGTAGATGAAATCGGCACGGTAGATGCTGTTTGCCATGATACCGCCCACGAAAGCAGCGGCAAGGAATACGTATTCCGGCTGTTCCTCATCGAAGAAACGGCGGACGGCAACACCGTCCAGCAGGTCGAGTTCTTTGTGGGTTCTGCCCACGAGATTGGTATAGCCTTTCTCCTGCAGGTTTTTCCAGATAGCAGAGCCTACCAGTCCGCGATGCCCTGCGATGTATATTTTTGCGTTCTTGTGTAACATTGTTATAAAATGGATTGGTTTCAGACAGAAGAACAAAAGAACATATACGGCTTATACTCTTTTTTATTTTCTCATATATATATGTTCTTTTGTTCTTCTGTCTGAAAAATTAAATTATCTGTTTCAGTCTTCTTTGCTTCTCAAATGCAGTTTCCGTACAAACTTCATGTCATGTTCCGCCATGATGTGTACCAACTCCTCAAAGCTTGTCTGCTGCGGATTCCAGCCCAGTAACGTTTTGGCTTTGGTAGGGTCTCCCAGCAACTGTTCCACTTCGGAAGGACGGAAATATTTGGGATCCACCTCTACCAGTACCTTACCAGTTTGGCAGTCGATACCCTTCTCGTTCACTCCTTCGCCTTCCCAGCGCAGCTCTATGCCGGTTTCCTTAAAGGCAAGTGTGGCAAATTCGCGTACGGTGTGCATCTCTCCGGTGGCAATCACGAAGTCTTCCTGTGTATCGTGTTGCAGGATAAGCCACATACATTCCACATAGTCTTTGGCATATCCCCAGTCGCGGCGTGC
>OLDN01000288.1_pt1 | contig 26901 bp, 20 predicted proteins | sample 1608561 | NCBI WGS metagenome assembly OLDN01 (sample SAMN02674887, study PRJEB24791) | human gut metagenome, SKBSTL062 | isolation source: stool | host: Homo sapiens | place: USA | reverse complement strand
GTGCGCACTTGGCAAGACACATACTCGCCAGCCCGTAGTCCTGCGTCACAACCACATCTCCCGGTTTTACCCGGTTGACGAGAGCAAAATCTACACTGTCAGCCCCTTTGTCGAACACCAGCGTCTGCGCACCTTCCCGCTCAATCTGGTGAGCGGTGTCGCACAGGATGATGACCGGAACGCCGAACTGCTTTGCAATCTGCAATGTCAAATCGACAACCGGGCAGCCGTCTGCATCGATCAAAATATTCATCGGCTTTCCTCCATCACCCACCGAAATGCTCTTGCGGTACGCAAATCGGCATCTTTGAAATGCCCGCCGCTGTTCCATTCAAAGGTGCAGTCTGCACCGCACGCTATAAGCTGACTGTGCAGAGTGCGGATATTATCCCCCACCACAGCCATGACAGCGTTTTTCGTGTGTTCTTCCTTGTCGCCAAGGCTCAGATAAATGTGCTGCGTCTGTATCGAGCGCTGTTGTTCAAACTCCATCCAGCCCTGAAACCACACCGAGGGAGATGCGGCGGCGATACCATAGAACAGATCAGTCTGGGTGGAGGCCCACAGCGCAAACAATCCCGCCAGCGAGTAGCCGCCCAGAATGATTTTGATGTCTTCCGGGAGACGAAACTGCTGCTTCAGCGTGGGAATGAACGGTTCCGTCAGAAAGCGCAGGGTGTCCGCAGCATTGCCACCGAAGCCTTGCTTTCCCCAAACAGCAGGGGCTTTCCACGGGGAAAGTTCATCGTTCCAACTTTCCACCGGAACCGCAGCAAACAGAAACGGATGTGCTGCGCCCTGTGCAATGGCTGCAACTTCGTTGTCCATGCGCTGCAATTCGTGTTCATCCGTCATCTGAAGCAGAAGATATTCGGCGCAGTCTGCGCCGTAAATACGGCAGGGTCTATCTCCGATTTGAACTTGCTTTGCGGTCACGGCAACTGCCTCCTGAAAAATTTTTGATGAGTTCAGTATAACAGCTGCGAGCGGAATTGACAATTCAGATGGATGCAATAGCTTCTGCAAGCAGTGCTTCGTGGTACCATTCTGGTACGCCGAAGCTCTCTTGCAAGCAATGTCTTTGTATATACAAAGCCCCTTGCCTTGCAAGAGCTTGTTGGGCACAGCCCAAACCTGTTGTTCTGCATCGTGCCGATGCAGGCTTCGCGTTTCTGCAAAACGCTCTTTCAGCACGCTGTAAGAGTGCACAGCCATCACGGTTCCGTGATGTTCACAGGGATTGGGACTGCATCCCAACAAGCAGAATACGCACGGCAAATTTGCAATGCCATGCGTGTTTGAGCCTTTGTATATACAGAGGCACTGCTTGCGAGACTGAATGAAAAAGCTGAAAGAAAATATTATACTGTTCTTGAATTCAAAATTTTGAGGATGGCATTAGCAATAGTGGTTGCTTCATCAAGTGTATTTTGCTTACCAAAAGAAACTCGAATCGTACCGCGTGCATATTCATCGGGAAGATGAATTGCCTTTAGGACGTGCGAGGTCTGGATGCTCTTGCTGTCGCAGGCTGACCCAGTTGAAATACAGATTCCCATCAAATCCAGTCGATGGAGCAGCATTTCGCCGGAGGCATTACGAAATGATATACTTACATTTCCTGGAATATGATTGACATCACCGTTGCGAACAAAGTCAAGGTTGGAATTGGCAAGAACGTTCAAAAACTTTTGCTCGATTTGAAGCAAATTCTCTTGATTTTGTTTCATTTCATGGCAGTTCTTCTTTAGAGCAGTAGCCATTCCAACAATACTGGCAACATTTTCCGTTCCGGCTCGCATCCCAGATTCTTGAGCACCGCCATCCATAAACGGATGGAGAGACGTACCAGATTTTATGAAAATAAAGCCTATTCCTTTAGGACCATTAAATTTATGAGCAGATGCAGACAGCATATCAATGCCTAGGCCATTTACATCAATCGGAATGTGCCCAACGGCCTGAACTGCATCCGTATGAAACAGCGCACCGTATTTATGCGCAATGTTTGCAAGAGAAGCTATGGGTTCAATGCTTCCAATTTCATTATTGACAAGCATAATTGAAACTAATTGGGGCTTACAGGCCATAGCAGCATCTAAAGTTTCAGTTTGAACAGTTCCATGGCGATTCACAGGAAGATATCGAACATTTACACCAAGATGCTCCATTGTCGCACAAGCATTTAGGATGGCATGGTGCTCAATTTTGCTTGTCAAGATAGGGCGTTTCAAAGAGCTGCTTTTTATAGCCCAGTTATCACTTTCAGTGCCGCCAGATGTAAAATAGATTTCTTCGGCTTTTGCCCCGATGCAGTCAGCAATAGTTTCTCTTGCCCACTTCAAGGCGGCTCGTGGCTCTCTGGCGAAAGAATATGGCTGTGAAGCGTTTCCGTACTGCTCAAGAAGAAATGGCTTCATAGCCGCAAAAGAATCCGGATCCAACGGCGTGGTCGCTGCATTATCAGCATAAATCATGAGTAAGCACCTTTGTTATTTGCAAACAATCTCAGGGATGCGTTTGCTTGGAACGTCATATTCCTTGGCATCAATGATGCAGAGCTGTTTATAGATCGCAGAGCGCATTTCAATAGCGGGATTTAGACAATAGTCAATAAATTCCTGACGATCAATATCATTTGGAGTTTGCACATGAGGAAACAGAAGTTTCAAAAACGCAGTACACAACCGCTTGATTGCGGTCATATGACGTTTATCTGCGTTTGACGGAAAATCGATCATAGCATCAACGACAGCTGAGTACGTGAGATCATCTCGCAAGGCATGCATTACTTCGGCAAAATATTCCGTATTGATGGCCCAGCCCTTGGCAATCATACCAGTTGTCATTCGAGGAATTTCCCATCCGGGAATAAAACCGTGGAAACGATCCAATGTTGCAGATTCCCCGAACACTTCACTAATATTAGCAACCATATTTTTGTTTGTGTCAAATCGGTCTGCATCAATATTACCAAGAACAATTACACCTGCACCAGAAGACAGCGAGGCATCGAATCCTTTGATCTCGCCATATTCCATGTAATGCTTGAGTGCCTGCTGAATTTGACCGGGTTGTTCAAATGTAATAGACTGAACTTCATCAAACCCAACAAAATCAAATCGTGTGAGAAGACCACCGGTCTTTTTCGCATTGTCGTAAATCAAAGATGCGCGAGATACAGTACCGCCACTAATAAGCCAACCACGCTTGCTTATTTTTTCAAACACATAACTTTTTCCGGTGCCTTTTGGAGCAAGTTCAATCAGATTAACGCGTTTTTCAACGAATGGCAGAAGGCGACGAAGAAAATAAAGTTTTTTGCGTTCGCTCACCTCACCATTCTCATCTAAGTACCCATCAGGATTGTAGTCGATTGCTTCGATAATGACATCAATCCATTCATGAATAGAAAATTGGCTTCGTGCATCACGATAAAACTCAAGATCTATATCGTAAGGGCAGAATGGCTTGTAGCCAATCATTGTGATGAGACCTTTCGGCTTTGATGGAGTTCCATCCATCATCCAGCAGAGGGTTACGATGCCCCAATTTTCACTTTCCCGCAGCAAGGTGTTTTGCCATTTCTCAGCGACATCATAAGCTACAACACCACCTGCCCCACCGCGAGAGCCACCAAAATCAGGCAGTTCAAAGACTGTTTTTCCTGTTTTTACATCAACGGAGACTCGAACCCGAGCCAAAAATTGAACGGTGTCGCCATTAACCATTTGAAATTTGTATTGCTCGAAATCTTCCCGACTTGGAATATAACGTTTGATATATCGTCCAACACTTTCATAATCGATGGTTCCATTGTCATCTGAGAACTTCATAACCAGCCAATCACGCATATAAGAAGGAATGCTCAGGTTGGAAAAATATTCGCTTCTTTGGGGATCTTTTAATACAACCATGTCAGCGAAAATTTCTCTGACTTTATCCTCCAACATACAATCGCCGTCCTCTCACAGAAACAAGGTGCATCCCTGTTCTTTGAATTCTCGAATTTTAATGTGCAGATCATCCTCGGAGCATCCGATATATTCTGCCATGCATGGCAAACAATAAAAATCTTCGGTATCAAGGTCAATCAATTTTTGAGAAAGTGCAATCTCATCTTTTGTTAGAACCTTACCACAATCGCAACATACTTTTTTCTTTACTCGCATTAAAGGTCGAAATCTCCTCCCCCAAGAGCGGGCTTTATTTCCAGTGATGGAACATGGACAACTTTTCCATCGGCTATAATAATCGGATCGTATTTAAAATTCTTTGTGGCTTCAGCCTTGTTTTCAGAAAAAACTATCATCCATTCCTTACCAACTGTGTCTATAGGAGTGCAGATACCATCGACACTTCCAAGACTAGCTTGAACATTTTGAACGGGTTTATTGAACAGAATAACTGGTTTGGCTTTTTTCATAGAAAACTTGATAGAATCTTTTTCCCATGTCGCAGTAAGTGGTAGCTCGTGGATGCTGTCAAATACAATCACAGGAACAAGCAACTCTTCAGGTGAAGCGCCGCCATGAAGTTCGCCGTATTGTGCATTTTCATCATCGCCGCCGGCGGCAAAGCCAGACTGCTTAAAATGATCGTAATTTTTGAAAATCAGATATTGATTTCCATCTGAGTCTTTAGCGATCACTTGATTGGAGCTAGCAATGATTTTAGCTCCATTAAAAATACAAAATCGACCATGACTGCACACCTGAGAAGATGCTGGCGCAGGGTAGCCCTCCCTTGCATGGAAAAACCTCGCAGCAAGGCGACTGCTTCCGTGATCTCCCGTAATAATTACCCGATGGTATTTTTGGAACAGCTCCTCAATCTTATCAACGACTTTAGAAAAAAACGCAAACTGTTCCTGAATGCAGGTATAATAACTTGGATCATCAATTACGCCATGGTGCGCCAACTTGTCCAACTTATCGAGTTTGTCATGCGGCGTATCCATTTTATTCCACTGGTCATTGTATTCCGTTTCCGTTGGCAAGCAGCTCTGCGCCAGAGCAACAGATTTTATCTGACCATTATTGTCTTTTTGCAATGTCCAGCAAAGCAAGGAAAGCCATTCGGCGCCAAGTGCATCAATCCATAAAATAACGCTGTCCGTTGTTATCGAATCGCTAAGCAACGTATAGCGATAGGGATAAGAATTTATATCAAAGTTTGAAAAATAAATATCCTCGTCCTGCGGCAAGCGATTTGAAAGTTTATAAGACTTGTAGGAATCAAAGTACCGCTCAGAGTCACTATCCTTAAACAGTTCAGTGTGCTGTAGATAGGCATAAAGCTCAGGATAAGCAGACTGAACCTCCGAGCAGGACAAAGCCTGTTGAGCGTCCATCCTCAGCCATTCTCCAATCATATGAATCAGATAAATGCGTTCAGCCTGGGTATTTCCTGTCAGATAGCAGAGCCGAAGCTTGTAATCAGGGATTTCATCCAATGCCTTGAAAAATGCGGGATCTTTAGACAGGTTCAGCGCAGACATCAACTCCTGACTTTCTTTTTCCCATTCAGGATGCCGGAGACGAAGAGAGAAAATGTCATGATAAATATTATCTACTAGATCATTTGCATTTTTTGCCTTGCGGACGCAATAAGAGGGATAGTCGTCTTGCTGATGTAACTGCATCCAAAGCATGGCAAGTTGTTTTTGACCGTTATTCATCGTTGCCCATTTTCCCATGACATCTGTATTTTGAAAATGAACAAGATTCAGGCAGTTGAGGATAGCTTCGTCAAGATTTCCCTTTTGGAGCGCATAAGGAAATAACAAATTGACTGATTCATCCGGGCAGTTTTCTGAAGTTAATACTTCTCCTCCCTGAAGATAAGCACGGATAAAAGACAATGTATCTGGTAAAACATGAACTGAGATATCTCCTGCCGTAGATTGCATATCGCGCAATCTCCCGGTGATTAGGACATACTCTGAATACTGTACAGACGGGTTCGACCAGTATTCATACCAGCTTCGTATGCCAGAAAATACTTTGTTGGCTGCGTTTACAAGGGTGTTTTGATATTTGTCAAATTGCTTTGACAAAACGAGAATTTTCAGGGTTTGTGGGTCGGATATGTCGGTAGTACAGTCAAAGAAAAAGTCTTTCTGCCGTTCATCACCATCGAGGTGAAGGTCTTTATCATGCCATTGGGCCCTACATCCCCAGAGAGGAATGATGATTCGACCAAGATCAGAGCCATATCCCATATAACGCCAGAGCTTTGTAAAGCGTTGACGCTGAGTCTCACCTCTGGAAAAAAGCCGAAGGTATTCGCTCACGCCGGGGAGAATCAACCATTTGTCTTTATATTGGGAATCCATAAGACTGTCATAGGCAGGTAGCACATCGGCAGAGGAAAACAGCACGTCTGAAGGAACCACTTCCACATTGGGAATTGTTTTCAGCTTTTCCAGAAGATCGCAATATTCAGCAATATTTCCGACCATGATAGCACGGCAAGGAAAACGGCTGGGCACACGTTGCTGCTTTTCCAATTTCAACGTATCAATGACTTGATCTACCGTCATAGTTTTGCTCCTTTCCTTATTTTAGAAACTCATCGCAGTATTCAGGGTGGCTATCCAGAAAACTGGCGATATTCTCACGCAAACGACTTACAGGCATTTCAGCAATTTCATTCTTAGTATTCTGCAATTTTTCCTGTCGAGCCTGCTGTTGGATGGCCGACTTCATCATAGATTGAAGCCGACTGAGTTCTGGTGCTTCCCAAGTACTCATATCATTTCCGTGGGACAGCTTCAACTTGGCAAGCAATTCTGGGCGATGTACCTTAAAATAGGTAACATACTCAGAGCCAACGGTTTCATAAAGAGCAGCGTATACCTTTTGGGCATCCGTCAAAACACGAGCTTTCTCATTCTGCAAAGCATCAATTGCAGCAATGACCTCTGTATCACGAGGAGTAGTTATACCGCTCTGAAGGTCAATGACCGTGTGAATCGGTTTGCGTAGCTCTTTTGGAATTACCCAGAAAATAGGTGTCGAGAAAGAGTCGCACCATGCCTTGACAGACTCCTTCCCTGTAACGCTTTCCCACAGTGCCTTCAGCTTACTACGATTGCGAGCTTGTCCGATACGAGCAACCTGCTGATCCAGCAGGTGATTGAATTGGGTGAGAGTCGCATCAAACGGCGGGCTTTTCAGGCCGGAGTAAATAGCGTCCAGTTCCTCAGCAGTGCAATTTACATCACGGTCATCCAGAATATCAGCAAGTGTGGGTTTGCTGTCGGTCAGAAAATCATTTGCCGACTTTCCATAGCTGTGCAGAGCGGCAGCGTCCGCATTGCGCTCATCAGCGGTCAGGTGGGCGACTTTTCCAAGAGATAGTGTACGGAGAGCCTTTAACGCAGGATACCAGGGCTTCTGGATATCCTCAACTGCGGTGAAAGGAATACGCTGATACTTGAAACGGTTTGCCAAATCTTTGCGGGCATCTTCCAAATTGCGGTAGTTTTGTCCTAATGCATGGTCAACCTCAACCAGATACTGATATTCATTCACGATGTCAGCCAGCTTATCCGCAACTTGCTGCTCGGTCCATGTATAAATTTCACCCTGCATGCTGAGATGCAGGCGATCACTCAAATCCACCGGCTGGATGGAAAGCGTTGTGGCAACATCGGCCAGTGCAGGGGAGGAAGAATACAAGAAATTACGGAATGCGGTAGACATGACAGTCTTATCCTGAAATGCATTGCGCATGGCGACTTTGATTTTTCCGCGACTCTGGAAATTCAGAAGGACATCGTTCATAATAGCTTCACGGTCAATATCAGCCGAAATAAACTGCTGCATTTCATCGATGATCGTGTTTGCTTTATCAGTGTTGGGTCCATACGTTCCGTCCGGGAGATACTTCAATGCCCAGAACGGTGCGCCAGACTGGGTAATAGCGGCGCGCATATTACGGCAACATTCGGCTTCTGTTGCAACCTGTGCATCGGTCAAATTTATAATGTCTTTAACGTAATCGCGGAAGTGCTGGAATGTGATACTGCCGGCAGATAGATAGTCCGAGTTGAGGGAACCTTTGCACATGGACAGAATCATGCTCTTGAGAGTTTGTTCGTTCAAAATGTGCGTACTCTGGACGCTATCCGTCCAGCTGAAGGCTGTGTTTTTGTAGCAGGAGAAGATCAGGCCAAGCAGGATGCCGCAGGCAATCGTATTATAATAACCAAATGGCGGCTCCTGCAGTTCACGCCACAAGTCGCTCAGAATCACACGCTGACCGGAATCCATCTTATCACGAATGACCTTTGCGAGCGCAGAAACAGCTGTTACGGTTTTATCGCCCGTAGCGTTGGCTATTCCGTCAATCTCCGTAAATTGCAGAATTTCCGGAGAGATGCTGTTCAAAACGCTTTGCATCTGGGTGGTTGCGCCTTTACGAGCAATACCCGCTGCCGGTGCAGCATCGTTGCAAGGCTTATAAGCAGTAACCATTTTGACGATCTGTTCCGGGGCATAGGGGAAAACATTGTTCAGAACCTGTGTAATGATGGTATGGCGCAAATTTGCCGTGCCATAGAGATTGTTGAACACATTGGTGCCATTCCATGCCACGAGCTTTCCGCCGCCAGTAGCCTGTGCAGTCCATGTGTTGATCACTTTTTCGCTTTCCAGTTTGTAGCCATTCGCAGATGCAGTCTGCCCGCTCTCGTTAGCAAGCTCCATTTTGGTGAGCTGCGTCAGCCATGCTTTACGGTTCTCGTCACTGAGAGGTGTCTTGAGCAGAGCAATCGTCAACCGTGGTTCATTTGCATCGGCTGCAGCGTGAGCCAGCGTATTCTGAATCGCACTATACTGCGGATCATCCTTTACCGTGACGATCAGCAAACCCAGCTTATAGGGCGATTTTATCAGTTCCGCCTTTACCTCGGCAAGACGATTATTGATAGAATTGGTCTCTGCACAGCAGACAGCAATCTTCATGCGTTTGAAGGTTGCATCGTTTTCGTCCCAGACCTTCTTTTCCAGCTCATTGGAGAAGCGGCCATCCTTGGCAAACATCTGATACCGAGAATATTTCCGGTCGTTATTTTCAAACTTGACCCGGAATGCATCGCCGGAGCCGCCCTTGAACGGAAGCTGAAGCCGAATCGTACCATTGGCAGCCTGATCCTGAAGTACCAGCTTGCTTTCCTCCAAAGTAGCAAGCAAATCACGCACCTTGTCCTTGCTGAGTACGCCAGCCACGCAGTTTTCCAGACAATCCAGCGTTGCAGCAATGCCACCCTGCATATGACGCACACCATATGCGCCTTTGGTGGTGGAAGAAACAGCAAGCAGCAGCATCACGATTTTGAACAGGCGCAGCGCATCCTCATCACTTTCAACAAGATGCAGGCTTTCCTCATAATGCTGGATATAAGGTGCAACTTTCGTATCTTTATCGCTAAAGTCGCTTTCGCGGGTGAAGAAATAATCCCACAGCCATTCCGGGGTGAGCCAGCGTGCTTCATCATCCGGACCATAGTGATTGATGTATCCGACAAAACCAATGTCAGAATTCGATTGATCCTTCATAAAGCGGAACATGGTACGCTGCGCAGCAGCAAAGCTCTCCGCCACACGAGAAAGCAACCGAATCGTCATAGGGTGGATGGGGCACAGCTTGTCGATCATTTCGCCGGTTTTGTCATCCAGACCAACCAGATCTGGAAGGAATTTCTTGAAATCGTTGACAACCTGATTGCGTTCATCAGCCCATGCGTTCTGCATACCGTTGCGCACAACAATAGAACCCGCAATCAGGTCCAGCGCAGCAGATGCACTGATGTGGAATTCTACTGTGTGGAAGCGGTTGGTAATCATCTGATAGCGGTCCTTGCCCATGCTATCGACCATCTCATCCGAACGATGGACAACATAGAGCATAAAGAACGGCTTGACCTTGCAGAATTCAGAGAGCTGTTGCATGATGGTGTGGTCATCACTATGTGCAACGTACTCGGTGAACTCATCCCAGATAAAGAAGATGCCACTCTTGGCAAGACCATTGGCATCAATGACTTCTGTCAGCCAATTTTCAAACGTGTCCAGATTGGAAATCAGGCCAAACTTCATGTCCCGCAGAACCATGGCAGTCGTCTGGATGGCAGACAGCTTGCCAGAGGAAACCGCAGCGCGCAGTTCTTCCACCGAAGAATAATCATCACTCAGAATCGTATTTTCAATCACATGATCCCAGTTGATGGACGCATCATCCAACCTATCGGTCACCGCACTGATCAACGATGCGCCACCCAGATCCGCTTTATCGCCAAATTTAGCAACCAGAGCTTCACGGACAGCCTGCTCAGCTTCCACCAGCATCATGTCGCCGGTGCGGATGCCCGTGCAGCCTGTCTTCCAGATCACCAGATAATCGCCCTTGTTGCGGCACTTCATAAAGCGATTGCGATATTTGGACAGCCGAGAGGACTTCGACAGGAACTCGTCGATTACTTCCGGCTTTTCTTCCAGCAGGTGCTTTACAAAAATAGCTGCATAGCTTTTACCAGTGCCGTAAGAGCCATGCACCCAAAACGATCTCCGGGCATCCGGGGCCTCATTGCCAAGCGACTGACATAGAACATCCACCAGATTTTCCATGTCGTCGCCAACAATATATTCCCGCCACAGGTTTTGATTTCGCTTATCCGCATCAATGTCCACAACCGACTCGAAGTTGGGGCTGATTTCAAGGAAGTCCTTGTACTGCTTGTTATATGCCACGACCGCAAACTCCTCTCGATTTTTTATTCCTCGGCCAGATCAATAATATCGTCGGAAGAATAATCTTCCAGAATGATGTTGTCCAGATTTGCCACAAAGGAAACCCGGATGTGCTTCGGGAAACTGATCGCCAAACCCTGCACGTCTTCGCGGAATTTCTTCACATCAATGCCGTAGATATCCGCAGGAGAGATTCCCTTTGCATCCGGGTTGCTGTGTGCATTGACCAGCTCAGAGAAAGTAAAGCTCTTACGGCCAGTATGCTCAGCATAGAGATAAAGTGCATACAGCAAAGCAACCGCATGGGGATATTCCCATCCGGCACGGTAATAGTCTTTATCAAGCTGAATTCCCTGCATCAGTGAAGAACCAATAGGAGAATCTCTAAATGTTGAAAGCAGAGAGTTCGCTGCATGGTCACAGGCGGTAGCGTTATCATATTTCAAAATACCGACAATATCATCCTTATTGAAGGTTTCTCCAACACCAATATTAAGACAAAATGCATTGACGACAATAGAGTTATACGCAAGATTAGCCCACATGACCGCCCATCCAAATGGGTTATAGACGCCAATATTGATGAGCTTGTTTCCAAGCACCGTCAGTTCCGGCAAAACAACTTTCTTTGAACCTTTCGTCTCTATCTTCAAAATTCCAGATTCAGCAACCCATTGTTTTAATGCTTTATACTGATCTTTGCCTAAAACTTTATCTTGATCTGGCAAGTCAAAGCAATCCACTCCCGTATCAACAAAATGAGAATAAAACGACTGTCGAAATCCAAAATTTCTGTATTTATCCGGGTTTTCCATGTTTTCTCCTCTCACAAACAACGACTTTGCAACCATACAGCCTTTATCGGTATAAGTGCAGCAATTATAACAGTGAACACAGCGATTGGCGCGAATAACAATCTTTCCATCAATAATCTGATATGCACCAGTAGGACACTGTGGCGTACACGCTTTGCAACCTACACAGTAAGCTGTTTTATTGGCAATACTGCGTAATGTCGAGATATCAAATCTATCCAGCTGAAAAAATGGGCTTATTGATACAATTTGCTGCCCATTTTCTTCCCGATAGTTCATTTCAAAATTACCATGTTTCGTTTTAACGGTAATTCGCTTTCCGTCATCATCAACAGGAATACCCCAAATGGGAAGAACGCTATTCCAATTTTGACGAGCGTTCTTTATACGGAAGACGATGGAGGTTGCTGTTATTTCTTCCGAAACTCTATTTTCGCCCTGTTTGAGAATTTTTCCTCCAGCACGCGCTTGCCAGCCGCCGTCTTCAATGTATTTTTTGTCAATCTTTCCTTTTGCGAAAAGGGTCATATCTTCGAGCATCCGCAACTGGCTCTTGACTTCATCAGGATAATTAAAAGAGATAAGAGAATCCTGCCATTTTGCAGACATAGGGCATACCTTGCAACCGACACGATAGATACCATGCCGATAGGCGTTATTTAACAATACATTTTTCTTTAGTGCATATACAAAAATCTCGGCTGATGACCACTTTAAAATCGCATGACAGTTGACTTGCTGAATATTTTTAACGCCCTCACCAACCTCTGTATATTTTGATCTTCGTAAACTTTCCTCTGCTCGAACGCCATCAAATACAACAGCTTTTGTATCTTTTCCTGTTAGTTCGGACAGTAGCATCAATGTGGGAACGGACTTTCGGACAGAACAGCACCAGCGCAATTTACTGGCTGGCGGTCCAAATTCATTCCAAGATTCTTCCATATCCATATGGCACTTTGCTTCTTTGAAACGAACACCAGGCCAGTGTTTTTGCGCATCGACAAAAGTTTTTAACGTATCGGAAAGTTCCATGCCGGTATTACTGAACACAACATAATAATCCTTTGGAGCAAGCGCTTTTGTCATCAGGTCAAGCAAAACCAGAGAGTCCTTGCCGCCCGAAAATGCACAGACAAATGAGAACCCTAACGGAAGATAGTGCTCGTACTGTGTCTGGATAAATTGGACTGCCTTTTGCTCCAGACTCAGCATAATTTGCCGGTTGACTTCATAGAGCCGATCTGTATCAATGGGAACAAGTTTCAGACGTTCTTCTGTCAAACGTTTAATCGTCGGTTTTGTATAGAAGCCTCCTCCCTGCGCCTCAGCCACGCAGACACCATTCAGGACATAGCGGCGAACACCCTCTGCCCAAAGCAGCGGTGCGGTTGTATCTTTGGGATAATCCCAGTATTGATCCATCCCAAAGAAGTCTAATTCTTCATGGAAGACCGGGCGAATTTCTTTTTGAATTTTTGCATTGATCGTCAGCCGGAAGATGCCGTTCTCTTCCGTCCATTCATAACCGTACACGGCGGCTTTTCATTCCTCTCTTGCGCCAGAGATTTTCTGGCGTTCGTTTTCTATTTACAAATTGATCGTCACGGTGGTATTGTCTGCACTCCATGCAAAACGGGGATCGTTGGCAAGTGCCTTGTGAAGTCTGCCATACAATTCACTGCCTGCAAGAAGCCCACGCTTGACCAGAAGTTCACGCAGATCTTCTGCTTGGAACCGTTTTCCTGTGATGCCGTCATCGACATACCACGCTGCAACGGCATCCGAAAAAGTCTGGACTTCACTGGAGCCGCTCACCAGCATGGCGTGCAGGGTATCCTTGGATTGGCTGGCCATACCGCAGATCGTCTTAGCATTGCCCAGCTTTTTGCTGTAAAAGCCCAGAATGCTTTGCAACAGTAAAGGTGTCCACGGTCGGTCACCGGGCAAAGCCGGGAGCAAACTGTACCACCACGGCTGGATATCGCGCAGAACAATGTGATCCCCTAAATCTGAGAACAGCTTATCCAGAGCCTGCTGCGCTTTGGCAAACCATGCTTCATTCAGTTGCAAACTTTCCCCGGTAATCAGCACATCTGGCTGGTAATAGAGGAAAATCGGTTCTTCATTCAACTTCATCTGGCCGTGCAGATTGCCGGTTTTCAGCCCGACATTTTGCAGATATTGAATCAGATCCTCCTCCACAAACATTCCGTCCTGTTCCCGTGCATAACGGCGCATCACATCGAGAACCGAACCAATCTGATCGTCGCCACCACGCGAGATATGCGTCTTATTGCTAAAAGAGTAATGCTTTCCGTGATATCCGACCTTCTCGAACAGGTGGCGAGCGAGGTCATAAACCATTGCGGAACTACTGATGCCATTATCATTCAGGAACATCTGCATTTCGGCACGAACATATTCATAGAGCTGCGTGTCCGAAACATAGCCGTTGTTCCTCTCCATAAGTTTTTCCAAAAGCTGCTCCATCTGACTGGCACCATCGTCCCAATCTACAAAGGCATCCTCGTGGTAGAGTTTGCCTGCCAGTGATACGATTTTGGAAGATGCTAAAACTGCCTCCCGAATGGCGTTGTCCGATGCGTGAATTTTTTCATAGAGATCTGACAGTGCAATGCCGTCCAAATCTGCGTCCAGCACGACCTTTTCAACATCCTGAATCAGCTTCTGAGAGACCGGAGAAATGACTGCGGGTGCTTGCACGGGTGTTGCAACAGGTTTAGAAGCGAGTGGCTCCTTTTTCGCAGAACCGCTTTCCGGCACAGAAAGATACTGTATGTATTTTGCCAGTGCGGCCCGCAGCCGATTGTTCTGTCTGGCGTTGGTTGCGGTATATTCCTTTGTAGCAGTCAACAGATCTTTCGTGCGTGTTGCAACGTCAAGGGATACGCCATAAAGAGCCGTGCTGTCCAAGCCGATTTGCCGAGCCAGCTGTTCACAGTTGTTGATCGCAGAGACATAGCTCCGTGAGGAGGATTCTGCCAGATGCATCTCGTTCCGCATCCATTGATAAAAAGCGGAACTGTTTGCGTTGGGCGGTGTCCGTACAGCTGTTTTTTCAACAGGCGCAGCAACAGGCTTGGCAATCGGTTTTGCTGGCGCAGAAGAAACCACTTGGGGAATCGAAACGTCGGTCACTGTGACCGGTACATCCGATTCAGCCTTTTTGCACTGAACCGAAAGTGCAGTATGCGCAACTCCACAATGATCCAGGAGCTTATAAAGGCTTGTCATGGCTTCATCCGGGGTTTTCTCGGTTTCCAGATAAAGCCACTGCCCTGCACTGTTTTTGGTGAGGACCTTCAGCCCTTTCAGTTTATGGGCCCGATAGGCAGTTTCAATATAGACACCAGTTTTGTTGTCCGGGTCGCCGATGAGCGAAATAAACTTTTGAGGATAGCGGCTGTACAGTTCCTTAACACCTGCGACATACACATCCTTCCATGTTTTCGCCTCGATGTGTTTGCCATCAAACAGCACTTCAAGAGGATTTGCTCCTGCGCAGGAGAATTTTTCCGGAGAAGAAATTTTCTGCGAACCGGACAAAGCAGGGGCAGGCAACACGGAGGGATGAGAGGTCGAAGTTGTAGCGGGCGGCTGCACTGTTGATGCAGCTTGCGCATTTGCCAGTGCTTTCGCTGAGCTTTCCCGAAATTCTCGATACAGATCAATCGTATGCACGATTTGGTTTTGCTGTCTTGACGAAAAATAGTGCCACTGCGGTGTGCGCCGCAGCGCAGAGAGAATGTATTTGAGTTCAACAGCGCTTGTCACTGAGAAAAGTCGCTTGGCAGATATTTGAAGCCGGTTGATGACTTTTTCCGTCATGGAAAAAGCAGTTTGCACTTCTGAAGGCTTCTCGCCTTTTTGAATCAGCCATTGCACATATTGCTGTTCAGCCAAGGTCACAGTGGGTACTGCTTTGGCAACTTCCGGTCGGAAGATTTCAGCCAGCGATTTCCGAATCAAAGGAGAATCCGATTTATCGGTGCGTAAGGATACATTTTGTGACTGATTCGCGGAGAAATAGATTACCATTGTGTCCAATGGGTCTTTACAGATCTCCATCAGCTTTTTCAGGCGGAGCAGAATTTGATGCGCATTGAAGTCTGTTTCAGCAAAAAACCATTTTCCATCCGGCTTCTGCATAATACCGAGAGGATGAGAAAACTCTCGAATCTCAATTTCGCTTCCAATTTCAATTTTATCCCCTAAAATGCTTTTCCCCTCAAGGCGCATTAACTCATCCGGATGCTTTGCAGCAATCAATTTGAGCGCAATAAAGTAAAGCAACCGCCAGCTTGCAGTGGATTTTTTATCCCCGTAGTAGACTACGGAGTCTGGTTTTGCTTTGAGATAATCAGTCAAGTTTGGAGTTTCGCTTTTTTCAGAGAAGATCATTTTTGTTTTGGCCTTTCAGGAAATCCGGGCGTAAAGAAGATGGTGTTTACAGAATGTCATCACACAAACATCTTAAATTGTGCAACATACACAAAATATAAACACTTCAACATTGTAATTATAGCATTGAGCAGGACGACACACAAGTGATTTCGACACAAATCTGAAGATTTGCAACAAAAAAGCCGCAGAATGAAATAATATCACCTGCGGCTCAAATCAATAATTTATCTTACTTTATAATATACTCGGTTTCCGGCTTTCCTTGCTGCCAGCAATCCCATCTCGTGGAACTTCATCACAAACGTCCGGATCGTGGCATAGGCAGCGTTGCGGAAGTCTTTTTCCAGCTGCTTGGTGGTGAACTCCTCCGTGCCGTAGGCAGACAGAACATATTCCCAGAGCAACCGTTCTTTTTCGGTGATTTTTCTATTGGCAAGAGCGGTCTGGTACACCTGAAGATCAGCTTGCGGCGGTATTACATCCACTTGCAGACGGTTATAAACCTCGTTGCAGAAATAGGACAGGAACGGCGTTACGTCCGTGTAGCCAGAGATGAGTGCGTTCTTTTCGACACGGTCATAGGCTTTGTAGTAGGCTGCCTTGCTCTCAGCAATATAGCGGGAAAACGGCGTGAACAGTGCCGCAGGATAGCCCTGCTGGACAAGGTACCAAAGGTGGAGCAGCCGAGCCGTGCGGCCATTGCCATCAAAATAGGGATGATAGTGGGCGAAAGCAAGATGCAGGATAGCGGCTTTATGCAGTTCGTTGATGCCATCTTTAGCGTTGGCGAAATCAACCAATCGTTTCATGGCATCTGGGAGCTGTTGCGCCGGAAGTCCCTCCCGGCTTTCTTCGCCGCCCACAACATAGACAACATCGTGGCGGTAGAAATGGTCAGGCAACAGACGATCTTCATCCGGCAGGTAGTCGCCGGTGCTGATCTGGTAAAGCTGGTGCAGATTTTCCTCGGTGATCGTATTCTGGCGGTCGGCAATGAAGTCCAAACCACGCTTCATGCCATAAATACGGGATTCTTCCTCATTGCGCGGGGCATAGCCATTCAGGATATGCCGGATGCTGTTGCGTGAGGAGCGAATGCTTTCGATTTGGAAGGTTGCGTGGATCTCCTCAGTCATGGCCTGCAACCCAAAGGACTGATTGCTTGCGGGAACAGAAAGAAGCTGCTTCATGCCGTTGGTGGAGATTTGAGCCAGATTGGGCAGATAGAACAGTTCATCACTGGAAAAATCAGCCAAAGGCAAAGGTTGAGCGAAGTTCTGACGGAGCAACCCTGTAAACTCCTTGACACTAGAGACAGAATATTTATACTCCATCCGATCCAGCTCGAACAGATGCTTGTCTGAAAGCATTTTTGCAAATTTGGCTCCATCCATTCCTGTCACCTCATAACTGATACATATTGATACCAATTAGTGCCAATATACTGACAACCAACAAAAAAGTCAAGCAAGTAAAGCTGATTCAGACCTTACTCAATGCGCTTTCCCTTAAAATTGGCCGCATTTTAAGAGAAAAGCAAGGCGATTAAGGGATTCTGTTTTGAAAAAATTTGAATGTCCCCAAAGGGCAGGTATGTACGGCGGCAAACGCTGACTTAAAGTGAAGGGGATGGGAGCTTTGCCCTAACGTTATTATAAATGATACTAATTGGTATCAGCAGGCTTCTGACATTCGGTCATGATCCTTCTTGCCCTGCCGCGCGTGGTATCCTCAAAGGTTTCATCCTCGCTGAATCGCAGCCAATAGGGGTCTTCCATCAGGCAGGCGTTGGTGCGTTTGACGATTTCCCATGCATTGTAGTCCGGCAGACCCATCATTTTCAGAATTTTCTTGCAGTCCATCCGATTTTTCGGAAAGATTCGTTTCTTTGCCCAAACCACCACATCGACCAATGGAACTTCACGTTTGTCACCGATGAAAAGGTTCAGTGGGAGGCTGTACTGCGGCACGCCCTCATTTGCGCAAAGAGACTGCCCATCTTCGCTTAGGTGTGCAATTTCTTTTTCATCCATCATCAATTTCAGATAGGCCATTTTATCACCCCATGGCGGCTTTCAGGTAGTGCAGACGGTATTTCAGGTATTGACGGATCGCAGATGCTCTTTTTTCGCTCAACAATGCAAGAATAGGCGAGATGGACTGAATGATTTCACTATACAACTCGTCCAAGTCACGCGTTGGCAGCACAGGCTCATCGATCATCTTGATTTGCTGGGCATGGTGACTGCGGAACGGTTTGGCTTTGTCGAACTGATAACGGAGCTTCGTGTCAGTCAATTCTTCATCCGTTGCCCACGCAAGCAGACTACCGCCATTGTCGTAAATAGGCGGAGCATAATTTTTTCCATCCCGGACGATCACATCAAAATTGTTTTCGTGGCGGTCTTCGTTGCCGATAAAGGCGTCAAATGCCAGCATTTGATAAAGCCACTTCTTACCATATAGTTCTATCGCATACTGGAACAATGCTTCCGGTGAAGCGGCTCGACCGCTGGCAAGGAAATGGGCATCAGCCAAGTCTGCAAAATGATACAGCTGTTCATCGTCCGTTGTGAACTTGGGGCAGACGCTGACCACATCGCAGGAATAGGTCTGAATGTCGGGAAAGAGTTTGGCAGGCATCAGGGCGTATTCCACATGCGGCAGACCCAGGACCTGCGCAATCAGCGATGCCATCACCTCAGAATATGGCTCATATCCAGCCGTTCCGGCCTCTGTGATGGAGTTGCCTTTGACCATAACAAGCTGATCATCTACATGATACCAGCCCTTTGAGAGCATTCCACGGCTCGTCCGTGTTTCACGCTTTTCAACCAACTGGATTTTTGCAGGGACTTCAATTGGGCTCATGGTATCACGCTCCTTTGCTCCATTATATCATGTTTGGATGGATAGACAAGGTAAACTATGGTCAATAGCAAAAATCAAAACATCAAATTGTTTTTGAAATTTGAAGTAGAAAAGTCAAATCAAATATAAAATTTCGATAGAAACATTAAATTTTTAGCTCAATAAGTGAAATGAACGCTCAAAAAAATGAAATCCAAACCCCAAAAGTGAAATTTGATGGTTGAATACTGAAAAAGTGTTAAAAAGATTTTGATATTCTAAATTCGACTTGAACTGTTTTTTGCATATCGTCCTTGCAGATAGCCTTTGGAAATGTTTTCACCTTTCCGGGGAGAAAACTCGGTCAGGGCATAAATGTCGGTCTGCATGGTCTTTTCGTTCTTCTCTGCAAACCAGATCTGATCGCGCCGCAGCAACGTCAGGTCGAGAAGTCCGGTATCGTGCGTGGTGAAGATGAGTTGTGCATGGTTTGTATTGATAGCAGCATCCTGCACCATCTCGATCAGATGTCGTGTCAAGAGTGGGTGCATACTGGATTCTATCTCGTCTACTACCAAAACAGAGCCTGCTTCTAGTGCCGCAAGCCACATACCGATGCGAGAGAAGAAACGCTGTGTTCCAACAGATTCCTGACCCAACGGGAGCCAGAAACCCTTAGAAGTGCCATCTTCGGCATCGAGAATGTGCAGTGCGGAAATGATAGGCTCTTCCTTGGAGCTTGTAATGCGGATGTCCTTGATGCCGAGGTCTGCATACAGCATTTCATGCAGGATGCGGCTCTTTTCGGAGCCGCCCTGCCGGATGGCAGACAATGTAGCATCCAGCCGCATTTCGGTTCCCATAAAGCCTGTCAGCTTTTCAAAGAACCACAGATACGCTTTTTCGGTCTGCGGACAATTCCACTCGTTAGAACTGGACAGGTACAGACGATTTTCAGCAGTTCGTCCAGAAAGCGTAAGCTGTTCTTGGATGTTTTCACGAAATTGGTAGCTATTTCCCTCTCTGGAAAAAATCAATGCTTCCCGGCCATTCGGCCAGTGATAGAGATATTCGGTCAAAACTTTGGACTTGTCAAACGAGAACCCATAGGCATACTTGATGCCGCCATAAAAATAGATGGTTTCAAAGCTGGTCGGCTGTGTAGGCTGGTCGGTGAAAGCAAACGGCTCTTGCGGAAGGGACTCGCCTTTCAGCAACTTGGCATACCGCCCGCAGACCATCTCGCGCATGAGCAGGAGTGCATGGAGGACATTGCTCTTTCCGGCTGCATTGGCGCCGTACAGCACAAGGACAGGCACGAGCTGTTTTTTGTCGTTCGGCGAAATCAGGCAGTCGGACAGACTTTTATCTGTGGATGCCTTCATGCTGATGATGGCGGTATCCCTGATGGAACGGTGGTTCGTGACAGAAAATTGAAGCAGCATCGCGATTCCTCCCAGATGATTTTCTGAATCTAGTGTACTCTATTCTGGGCAGAAAGTCAAATTTTGATTTTGAAATTTGCAAATATTCCGCAAAAATCAAGAATAAAATCTAAAATATCGGCTTTTGATACCGTTTGGGTGCTATCAGGGATCATTCTGTATATACGACTTCCCTCACCACTACCTCCTCCGCCTGTGCTTTCAGTCCATTCATATGGGCCGCCCAGAAAAGCTGTGATCGCTCTTTGTCCGGCGCAGTGAACTTGTCTGCCAAGGCCGCAATCGTGCGCTCCAGCTGTTCTGAGGCGGCTCTCTGGACTTCCTGCAAATGCGGCCAGAGCGTACCGTTCAGCAGCATCTGGTTGTACAGCACGGGACGATGATTCTTGAGATAGGCTAGCCGCATCCGGCCATATTTGCCCAGCGGTTCGGTATCATCGGTCTGCGGCAGGGTGAGCAGGGGCAGCTGATACTCCCCGACCTGTGCGTAATGGATCTCGGTGCGGACGGCGTTCGTGCTCTTCATAGGAATTCTCCTTTGCATTTTCAACGTGTTTTGTGGTCTTTGTGGAAAACGGCGCTCACTTCTTCCGATTCTGTGCGGTCAGCCAGTTGCCCTGCGCCTGATAGTAGTGCTCCATCGTGGTGGGGGCGTTCAGGATGGTGGTGCGCAAGTAGGCCAGGATGTTCTTGATGGGCTGGGTGGTGTTGGACATCACATCGAAGATGTACTCAACGTGCTGGCTGGTCAGCTTGTCCAGCCGCAGCCGGATGGCTTTAGTGGTCTGCGGCTGCTTGCCGACGTACTGGGTCTGTCGTGGACAGCAGTACATCTCCACAATGTTGTCCAGCAGTTCCTCCAGCTTGTCGGGGTCGTACCGCTGGGCAAGGGTGTCAATCTCCAGCCGTTCCCGAAACTCCTCCCGCACCTGTGCTTCCATCCGGTCAAAATCTGCGGATTCGTCTGTCTGCCTTGATAGATTAGTACTTTGTCTTTTAGTATTTTGTTTATTAGTATTTTGTTGTGTTGGATTCTCCAACGTTGGAAAACCCGACATTGGATTTTCCGATGATGGTGAATTTGGCACTGGAGCAGGGCGTTTTTCAATCTGTTCTTTCTGCGGCAGTTCAAAGACTTCATAGTTGTAGTCAATAATGCGGCCACGGGCATCACGGACTTTGCTCCGACACAGATACCCGCCATCTTCCAGTTCGTGAACCGCACTTCTCACACTGTCAATGCCATCCCTGCACCCGGTTGTCAGCCCTTTCAGGCTGTAATCCCAATCGTCCGGCAGGGAGAGCATATAGGACAGCAGTCCCTTGGCTTTCAGGGACAGCCTCTTATCCTGCAGGTGGTAGTTGCTCATAACGGTGTAGTTGACGTTTTTATTGACGCGGAATGTTGACATGGCGGCTTCCCTTTCAGCCCAATGCGGGCAAGAGAAAACGCAGCATCTCCCGGCTTTCGGGAAACGCTGCGTTCAGACAGGGAAGCCTGCTGTGAGCTGGCACAGCAACGGCAGCACTGCATAATTCTAACGGACATCTAACACAACTACACCTGAAATGCAGCCGTTGACGGCCCGTGTGAAAAAGGCTTTTTCTAACGTCATTTCGCAAAAAGCGGCTGATTTTCGCCTGCAAATTGCGGTGTGACGTGCCTTTTTGGAGGTCACAAGAATGCCCTCAGCTGCCAATGACAGCCGCGAGGGACCAGCTTCATCCAACAATTTCAAAGACTCGAAATCGTTTTGTCCTTAACCGGGCACGTGGGTTCGAATCCCACCATCTCCGCCAACAAAAAGCACCGGCTCAGGCTGGTGCTTTTTTGCATATCCAACCGGATTTTTCCAGCCTTCCAAAAGTATGTATCAATGGTTGTAGTTCAAGATTTTCTCAAGCGTATCTGCAAACCTGACATCCTGCTCCTTCGTCCGCTTTTGGCTCCCCTTGGGGTGCTTTCCGGCACGGAGGAGCTTTTTGTTTTCATAACGCCGTAGCATGAGAGCGTCTATATTATCAGCGGTGTATTCCAAACCGTTCTGATTCAGCACCCGGGCACACTTGGCAAGGCACATACTCGCCAGCCCGTAGTCCTGCGTCACAACCACATCTCCCGACTTTACCCGGTTGACGAGAGCAAAATCCACGCTGTCCGCTCCTTTATCGAACACCAATGTCTGCGCACCTTCTCGCTCGATTTGGTGAGAGGTGTCGCACAGGATGATGACCGGAACGCCAAACCGCTTTGCAATCTGCAACGTCAGATTAACGACTGGGCAGCCGTCGGCATCGATCAAAATATTCATCGACTTTCCTCCATCACCCACCGAAAGGCTTTCGCCGTGCGCAGGTCGGCGTCTTTGAAATGCCCGCCGCTGTTCCATTCAAGGGTGCAGTCTGCGCCACACTCTGCAAGCCGGCTGTGCAGGGCACGGATGTTATCGCCCACCGCAGCCATGACGGTGTTTTTCGTGTGTTCCTCCTTGTCGCCAAGGCTTAGATAAACGCGCTGTGCCTGTATCGGGTGCTGCTGTTCAAACTCCATCCAGTCCGGAAACCACACAGAGGGCGAGGCGGCGGCGACACCATAGAACAGATCAGTCTGGGTGGACGCCCACAAAGCAAACAGTCCGGCCAGTGAGTAGCCACCCAGAATGATTTTGACGTTTTCCGGGAGATCAAGCTGCCACTTTAGCGTGGGAATGACCTGCTCCGTCAGAAAGCACAGGGTTTCCGTAGCATTGCCACCGAAACCTTGCTTTCCCCAAACAGCAGGGGCTTCCCACGGAGAAAGTGCATCATTCCAGCTTTCCACTGGAATAGCTGCAAACAGAAAGTGGTGCGCACTTTGTGCAATAGCGGTAACCTCACTTTCCATGCTTTGCAGCTCATGTTCGCCGGTCATTTGGAGCAGTAGGTATTCTGCATGGGGCTCGCCGTAAATGCGGCAAGGTTTGTTCCCAATTTGCATTGTCTGTGCGGTCACTGCGGCATCCTCCCGAAAAAATTTTGATAAGCCCAGTATAGCAACTGAAAAATCATTTTGCAATTCGAAAAGGCTTTCATAGCCGTGGCAATTGGCACAAAGATACTGCCCCTCTTCGCTCAAGTGGGCGATTTCTTTTTCAGGGAGCAGTTCGTTCACAGCTCACTTCAGCTTGCTCAGGTAGCGGTAGATGGTGGCCTCCGAGGAGCCCAGCTGGGCGGCGACCTCGCTGACGGCACCCTTCATATAAAAGATGCCCGCGTGGTGCAAGGACTCCACGATGCGGATCTTTTCCTCCATGGTCAGCCGGTCGGGCGGCAGCCCGGCGCTGCCGGTCACCTCGGCAATGGCATTCTGCACGGCATCCGGCAGGGAACTGACAAAGTTCTCCACTCCGATGCCGGTGGAGGAAGGCTCGGTGTGTGCCCCGCAAAGGGCAAGCAGCTCCTGCGCGATGCGGCTGTACTTGCCGGCGTCAAAGTTGATGCAGAGCATCCCGATGAGCTGGCCGTTATCCTTGATGAACATGGTGGAGGAGCGCAGCCGCCCCTTGGCCTGCGAAGCGCCCTGATAGCCCGCCAGGTAATCCTGCTTTTCATACATCCGCTCCTGAATGAAGCGCAGCGCCATGTTGGAAAGGGGCGCACCCTCGGTGCGTCCGCTGATGTGGTTATTGACGATGGCAACAATGGTACCGTCCTCACTGGTAAGGTCGTGCAGAACTACCTCGTAGTCCGGACCCAGCGCCTCCCCCAGAAAAGATACCACTACGCGATAAGGCTCAAGTCTTGCATCCATCCCGTTCACCTCTTTTGTACTGCTGGAGCGCGTAAGAAAAAATTCTCATGCGTGTTCTATTGCTATCATAGCAGAAATGACAGTTTTTTACAATAAGAAGGTGCGTTGTATCCATTGTTTCGTCAAAGTGATGACATTTATCGGGACTTTTTGTCATGCGCGACAATTTATTCTCATGGTAAGAAAATATTATTGACAAAATATTCTCATTGCGTTAGGATAGTGTCAGCGAGGGAAGGACAGCCCTTCCCAACAAATGGAAAAGGAGAAAAATCGGATGAAACAGGTGATCGTTACCCCCAATGCTCCCGCTGCCATCGGCCCCTATTCGCAGGGCATCGCTGCGGGGCAGACCGTCTATGTATCCGGGCAGCTGCCCATCGACCCGGCCACCGGCCTGATCCCGGAAGGCATCGCCGCCCAGACTGCACAGTCCCTCAAGAACATCCAGGCCATTCTGGCACAGCAGGAGATGACGCTGGCCAATGTGGTCAAGACCACGGTGTTTCTGGCGGACATCAACGATTTTGCAGAGATGAACAAGGTGTACGGCGAGTATTTTGCGCAGCCCTACCCCGCGCGCAGCGCGGTGCAGGTGGGCAAGCTGCCCAAGGACGCTCCGCTGGAGATCGAGTGCATTGCTGTAAAGTAAGTTCCCCCGCACGGGAAGAAAAGAAACGGTGAACCAAATGGATAAACAGATGTTCGTTCGCATCCTGAACAGTGAGATGGAGCTGGCCACCGGCTGTACGGAGCCCGGCGCAGTCGCTCTCACCGCCGCAGAGGCGGGCGCAGCACTCCGCAAGGCGGGCGGCACACGGGTAGAAGCCGTGACCGTCCGCGCCAGCATCAACATTATCAAAAACGCCATGTCGGCAGGCATTCCGGGCACCTCGTATCAGGGCATGGATTACGCCGCCGCCATTGGTGCCGTAGGCGGCGACCCCGTCCACCTGCTGGAGGTCATGAACTATGTGCCCCGGGAGCAGATGGAGGAAGCCGCAGCCCTTGTCAAGGCAGGCAAGGTCAAGGTAGAGGTGGCACAGGTGCCGCAGAAGCTCTACGTTGAGGTGGTTGTTACTGCCGACGGCCACACCGGCCGTGCGGTGGTGCGGGATCTGCACACCAACGTGGTGCTGGTGGAGCAGGACGGCGTAGCTACGCTGGACAAGCAGCACACCGACCCCGCAGCAGCAGGGGACAGCGATGTGGTGACCCCGGAGCAGATCGCAGAATTTCTGACCGTCCGCTCCATCTGGGATTACTGCACTGAGGAGCTGGACCCCCTGCACGACCCCATCGACATCATCCGCAGCGCCGTACAGGTGAACACGACCATCAGCAACGAGGGTCTTTCCAAGGAATACGGCCTTGCCATTGGCCGCAATCTGGAGCTGAACTGCCGCAAGGGTCTGATGACCCGCGACCTGACCACCAACGCCATGGTCATCGCTTCTGCCGGTGCGGACGCCCGTATGGCAGGCGCACCGGTCTCGGTGGTGGCAAACTCCGGCAGCGGCAATCAGGGCATCACGGCTACCATGCCTGTTGTGGCAACTGCCCGCTGGCTGGACATCGACGAGGAGAAGATGCTCCGCGCCGTGACCCTTTCCAACCTGATCGCGATCCGCATCAAGGCTAAATTCGGCCGCCTGAGCAACCTTTGCGGTGCAACCGTAGCTGCCACCGGCGCAGCCTGCGGCATTGCCTATCTGCTGGGCGGCGGCTACCACGAGGTATGCTGCACCATCCAGAACATGGTAGGCAACGTCACCGGCATGGTATGCGACGGCGCAAAGGCCGACTGCGCACTGAAGATCTCCACCTGCGTCAACGCTGCCTGTCAGGCAGCTGCCATGGGCGTGCGCGGTGTGCGGGTGCAGAGCACCGACGGCATCGTGGAGCACAATGTGGAATATACGCTGGACAACTTTGCCACCCTGAGCACCCACGGCACCAGCGACAGCGTGATCCTTGATCTGATGCTGAACAAACACCTCCCGGAGACGGAATAAGTCTCCCCACCCGGCCCCTTTCCGGGGCAAAAAGAAAGAGGTACTAAAGTTATGAAAAAGCTATTCAATAGTCTGCCCTTCCGGCTTCTGCTGGGCATTTTTGTTGGTATCATCCTTGGTCAGATATTCAATGAGAGCACTATGGGCGTTGTGGTGACCCTGCAGTACATCATGGGTCAGCTCATTACCTTCTGTGTGCCGCTGATCATCATCGGCTTCATTGCCCCGTCCATTACAAAGCTTGGCAAAAACGCCTCCCGTCTGCTGGCAGTGGCCATTGTCATCGCCTATGTGTCCTCTGTCTGCGCAGCCTTCATGAGCATGGGCGCCGGCTACGGCCTGATCCCTCACCTGTCCATCGACAACAACGTTGCCGGTCTGCGCGAGCTGCCGGGCGTCGTCTTTGAGCTGAACATTCCCCAGATCATGAGCGTCATGAGCGCTCTGGTGCTGAGCGTTCTGGTGGGTCTGGCAGCCACTTGGACCAACAGCAAGCTGACCTGCGACTTTTTGGCCGAGTTCCAGAACATCGTGCTGGACATCGTGAGCAAGGTCATCATCCCCGTTCTGCCCTTCTACATTGCCGCCACCTTCTGCGGCCTGAGCTACGAGGGCACCATCACCCATCAGCTGCCCGCCTTCCTGCAGATCATCGTCATCGTTATGGTTGGCCACTACATCTGGCTGGCTGTGCTGTACCTGCTGGCCGGTGCTTACTCCGGCAAGAACCCCTGGGAAGTCCTCCGCCACTACGGCCCCGCTTACCTGACCGCTGTCGGCACCATGTCCAGCGCCGCCACC
>OLDN01000013.1_pt1 | contig 153243 bp, 120 predicted proteins | sample 1608561 | NCBI WGS metagenome assembly OLDN01 (sample SAMN02674887, study PRJEB24791) | human gut metagenome, SKBSTL062 | isolation source: stool | host: Homo sapiens | place: USA | reverse complement strand
TGGAGACAAAGATAACAATTTATAAATTTACCCCTCAGGTTTTTACATTGACCCTTGAAAACTCGGTGGTCGAATCGGTGGTTGTGTCAAAACAAGAATATCAGCGAGTTCGTTTTGACACAACCACTTTTTATATGCTTATTATTATAAGATTATCACATCTACCCCCGGCTTTAGCTTTTCTTGATTTTGCGGATCGGCAATCTGCATATCCGTCACCTTGCCTTTGCTTCTCTTTATTTGTACAACACAGGGCTTCAGGGCTTTTACCTTTATTTCTTCATTGTCGAAAGTGCCGGGCTTGAAGAATACGATTTGCAGAATTCCCGATTTCCGATTATTGACGGCTTGTATTTCCGTATCATTCCGTTCTATTTTCAGATGACGGCAGGAGTATGTTTTCATTTTTTCCGGATGGTTGATTCCCGGTACAACGATATATGCGTAAGATGCGTTTCGGGGAGATTGTCCGTGATTAATGACCAGATTGAATATCGGCATGCTGATTTCCGTAGCAGGATAATTGAAATTGATTTTTGCCCAGTTGCCTTTTTGTCTGTCCATCTTTAGCTTTATATTGTTTCCCTGAGGGAAGAGATAGGCGATGCTGTCATGCCAGATCCATTGCAGAGCCTGCTCAAAAGCAAATTCTCCTTGGGTTGCTTGCCGGAGCGTTTTTCCCGTATTTATCCATACATTTCCATCCAGATGGCATTGATTGACGGTGGTAACGATGTCTGTCGGAACATTTGAACCGATTCCGCTGCCTAAGCAAACCACTTCGTTGTCGAACATAAACCATGATTTTTGAGCTTTTACACCATAGTCATCCATCTTGAAAGTCATTACACCGTATTTCCCGTCGGACACTCCCCCTGTGAATGTGCAGGTTCCTTTGCTTCCCCAGTCAACGGGATTGCGCTTTTCGCCTGCAGGCAAGGTGGTTCCCGGTATTCTGTCCCACTCCCAGACGGGGAAGATGTCGGCATACTCATTGCCGTTGACACGAATATTGGTGGCGCCGTCACTCATATAGGTCCCGTATAGATTTTCACCGTTACCGCTTTCGGTCTTGTTGGTGCGTGTTGAAGAGGTGCGTACGGAAAAGTCGTAATTTTGCCGGTTGTGTAGCATATAGTCTGAGCAATGATACATTGTATTCTTGTCCGAACGCTGATACGATGCTTCCCGGGTGAGGAAACGGCGGGCAATGTCTGCATATTCGCCGGCATGTTTGGCATCAAGGGCCTGCAGGTTTCTGAACAGGGCTGCGCAATCCCCGTAATCCAATGTTCCTTTGCGGCTGACACCTCTGCCTGTTACACTGAAGTCCAGATACCTGCTTCGGAATACATTGAAGTAGGTATTACGGATAAAGTTGGAAAACAAGGTGAGTTTCTCCGGATTCATGGCATATTTTGTACCGTTGAGGATATTGCCCATGCGGACTATGTTGTCAACGAACACTGTTCCGTATCCGCCGATGTAAAGTTGCGGCCCGTGCTGGTGATAAGACAAGTCTTCCTGTATGCCTTCGTTTGCAACGATTTGTACGGGATAGAATATTTCATCGGCATTGACACGCACAATACTGTCATTCTTCAACAGGCAACCTCTTATTAAATGATGAATGGCAATGTCCATTTTATTGGCGCCGGTCCATTTGCGTGGGTCGCTGCGTTCGCCCATTGCTTTTAAAATAGGCATACGGATTTCGGACGGAAGTTTCTTTTGTCCCGCATCCATCAGAGCAAGGAGCGAGGCTTGTGTTTGCGGAACGGAAATCTGGTTATACCACCAGTTGAAACAGGTAGGGTCTTGTTTCACCCAATACTGCAGGGCATCTCTGATTGCATTGTATAATACCTCGTTACCGTAATAACGTGATTGCTTGTCGGTATATGAGGCGGCTATTGTAACCAAACGTTTCAGGTGCTCTACCGGTTCCCAGTTGGTACGGAAAAAGCAGGCATAATCGAGGTCGCTCCATTTACCTTCCGGAAGCATGGAGCGCAGTAATTTTTCCGTTGCTCGGTCTGCTTGCTGTGTGGTGGTTTTAGCATACAGTTCTTCGCGTATCCGTTCAAGTATCTGTTCATATTCATCTTGCGGAATATAGGTTGGGCTTTGGCTTCGCTTTCCGTTGGCGGGATTATAGCGGGTGGAATAGGAAGGGGCCTCACGTTTTATCTCTCCCGCCATTTCCAGGGTAACTACTCCTTTGGCTGCTCTGTTAGTATATATTTCGGCTACGAGGTTGATGTCGTTTTCTGTTCTGCCTTGCGGGTGATAGACCAACCGTATTATGCCTTCCTCACCGGGTTGATAAGCTTTTTCAGTCCATTCGGACGAGGTGCATCCGCAGCCGGTAATGATGTTTTTGATAGTGAGAGGTTTGTCGCCGGTGTTTACGAACCGGAAGTCATGGCTGACATTCCCGTCTTGTTCCCGGATGGTTCCCCAATTGAATTTGGTTTCTGAGAATGTGATTTCTTGTGCCGGTAGCAGACTGTTTACAGTCAGCAGCACGATTCCTAAAGTCAGAATTTTTTTCATAATTCAGCAGTGAGATTAGATTTAGATAAAAAAGAGGTTATGTCAAAAGCCTTTTATCCTTTTGGCATAACCTCATATTATTAGGTGAGAAAAATTATTCCGCTTCGTTGATTGAATTGTCAATCACCTTGATTTTCTGTTTAACCAGCTCTATGTCACCTTTCAACTTCTCGACTTTACGGTTAAGTTCGGTCAGGAGGCTGTTGCCTTTCTTGGACGAAGCCGTCAGGAAGCCTAAGTTGTTTTCGTAAGTCTGCAATTCGTTTTTCATGTTTTCGCAGGCGCGTACCAGTTTGTCCCGTTCACGATAAAGGGCTTGCGGGCTGCCTTCCTGGATACTGCTGATGGACGATTTGAAATTACTCAGCTTCTTGTTGGAAGCACTGATGTTGAAGTGTTCAAACAGCTTGTCTATCCGGCCGTGGTATTGTTTGTAAATTTTGTCTTTTTCTTTGAATGGTACATGTCCTATGCCGTTCCACTCTTTCATAAGTTCGCGGACCTGTTGGGTGGCTTCTTCCACATCCATTGTTTCGTCAATGGCTGTCAGCTTTTCGATAATGGCTTTCTTCTTTTCCAGATTCTCCTGTTCAACGGAACGTTGTGAGGAAGTTGCCTTGTTTTTCTGTTCAAAGAAGTAATCGCAGGCGGAGATGAACCGTTTCCAGATAGCATCCGAATATTTCTTGGCAACGGGACCTACCGTTTTCCACTCTTTCTGGAGTTTGGTCAGTTCGTCAGCTGTTGCTTTCCAGTCGGTACTGTCTTTCAGGGCCTCTGCTTTTTCGCATAAGGCACGTTTCTTTTCAAGATTCCCGTTCATGCCTTCTTTCAGGGATTTGAAGAATTCCCCTTTCTTCTGGAAGAACTCGTCACAAGCTTTGCGGAAACGTTCGAATATCTTCACGTTCATCTTTTGCGGAGCAAAACCGATGGTCTTCCATTTATTTTGCAAAGCGATGATTTCCTGGGTTTTGTTTTCCCAGGAAGCGAAGTTGGTAAGTTCGCTGTAGTCAATGGCCTCGATGATTTCGCAAATTACGGTCTTTTGGTCGAGATTATGTTGCTCGGTCTCTTTCAGGGCTTCAAAATGCTGCTGGTGACGGCGGTTCACAGTAGTAGAAGCTGCTTTGAAGCGTGCCCATATTTCATCGCGCAGCTCTTTGGCTACCGGTCCTGTATCGCGGAATTCCTGATGCAGTTTCTGCAATTGGTGGAAAGCGGAAACAACATCCGCTTCGTCTGCCAGTTTCTCGGCGGCTTCGCAAAGGTGGTTCTTGATTTCAAGATTCTTCTTGAAGTCATATTCACGGAATTCGTTGTTCAGTTTTAAAAGGTCGTAGAACTTTTCGACATACAGCTGGTAGTTCTTCCACAGCTCGTTAATCCTGGCTTGCGGCACGATTTTAACCTCATTCCATTGCTGTTGCAATTTCTTGAATTCCGTATAGTTCTTGTTGGCGTCTTCCGGAGATTCCACCAACTCTTTCAGTTCTTCAATGATGGAAAGCTTGATTTGCAGGTTGAGCTCTTTCTGTTTTTCCTGCTCTGCATTGAGTGCGTTTCTTTTTTCCTTGATGACGGACATGGTATTCTTGAATTCCTCTTCCAATGTATCGGCTTGTGGAACGAACTCTTCAATAGCTCCCCCATTCTCAACGAACAGCTTCTTGGCGGCTTCCTGCTCTGAGTTATGTAGTTTGTAGAAAGCCTGTTTCAAACTGTCTATCTCCGATTTGGCAGCATTCTCTACATCTGCAGCAATCGCTTTAAGCTTGTTCAGAATCTCTTCTTTAGTGAGTTTTTGAACTGATTCGGCCGGCTTGTCAGTCAAGGTTACCTCAGCGGGAGTTTCTGTTGTTGCCGGCTCAGAAACCTCTGCTGTTTTTTTGTCTTCTTCTAATTCCACCGGCTTGTCGGGGAGATTAGTGTCATGAGTGTCCGTCATTTGTATTTACTTTTTAGAAACGGGATATCCCGTTCGGGTTACATTAGGTTACAAATTAATGAAATAAAATGATTACTTCATACTTTTTTCATCGTTTTTTTTCGATTTAGCCGTTTCAGGCCAATAGTACGGTGATGCCCATATACATCATCATGCCGATAATGTCGTTGGTGATGGATATGAACGGTCCTGTGGCAATGGCCGGGTCCACTTTCAGCTTTTCGAGTGTCATGGGTACCAATGTTCCGAAAATGGAAGCGAACATGACAACGGCGAACAGACTGATGGATACCGAGTAGGTAACTGTGGCCGTACCGCCGAACCGTACAAAATTGTATATGTACACCAGCAAGGATATGATGGTTGCATTGATTGCCGCCACTACGGATTCCTTGGCGATTTGCTTGAATGTGTCTTTGGTATCCAAAGAACTGTTGGCAAGTCCCTGTACGATAATTGCAGAGGATTGGGTTCCTACATTTCCGCCTGTACCGCCAATCAGAGGGATGTACAGCGCCATTTCGGGATGTGCGGCGAAGGTAGCGTCAAAATTACCCAATATCATGGAGTTGCCGATACCGCCCAGCATACCGATAAGCAACCACGGCAGGCGTGCGGAAGTCTGGCGCATGACGTTGTCGTCCGTCTCCACATCCTGTGACAAACCGGATGCCAACTGATAGTCGCGTTCCGATTGCTCACGAACCTCGTCCATGACGTCGTCTACGGTAATCTGCCCTACCAGGCGGCCTATGCTGTCGACAACAGGTACTGCCACCAAGTCGTATTTCTCGATAATCTGCACCACTTCGTCTGTGGGAGTGTCTACATGGACGGAAATGGGGTCTTTCCTCATTACATGCTTCACTTTGGAGACGGAAGGAGAGGTTATCATTTTCTTTAGCGGGAATACACCTTGCAGCCGTTCGTCATCGTCAATGACATATACGTAGTAGATTTCGTCCAACTGTTCGGCTTGCAGGCGCATCTCTTTCAGGCATTCAGGCATACTCCAGTTCTCGTTGACGGTTACCATTTCCGTACCCATCAAACCACCGGCGGTATCTTCATCGTACTTCAAGAGGTCTACGATGTCTCCGGCCTGCTCTATATCCTCAATATGCGACAGTACCTCTTCTTTTTTCTCCTCGTCGAGGTCACGCATCAGGTCTACGGCATCGTCCGTATCCATATAATCCACAAACCGCTTGGCAATGGTTTCCGAAGGCAGAAGTTCCAGGAATTCTTTCCGGACGTCTTCGTCCATTTCTACCAGTACGTCGGCGGCTGTTTCGTTGTCGAGGAGACGGTAAACGAAGCGTGCCTCTTCGGGCGCGAGGTCATTACACAGTTCGGCAATATCTGCCGGATGCAGGTCGATAAGAAGCGCCTTGACGTTTTCCGCGTCTTTCTGCTCTATAAAGCTTTTGACTTTATCTATGTATTCTTCGTCTATTTCCATAACTCATAGTGTATTGGTAATAGTGTACCGTTAAGGGCTGAAACCGTTAATTTCTCATTTTTCTGTCGTCTCTTTCAATGCTGTTTCCACCAGATTGGTCAATTCTATAAACTCCTGTACGGAAAGTTGCTCGGGGCGTTTGTTGAAGAGAGGGTCTTCGGTCAGCGGACATTCTTTGCCGAGTATCGGTTTTATGGAATTACGCAAGGTTTTCCGGCGTTGGTTGAATGTAGTTTTTACAACTTGTTTAAACAGCTTTTCGTCACATCCCAATTGCTGCGTGTCATTGCGCGTCATGCGAATAACAGCGCTTTTTACTTTTGGGGGAGGATTGAACACGTGTTCGCTTACGGTGAAGAGGTATTCCACCCGATACCAAGCCTGTATCAGTACACTCAGAATGCCGTATGTCTTACTGCCGGGACCGGCTGCGATACGCTCGGCAACCTCTTTCTGTATCATGCCCGTACAGCACGGTATCAGTTCTTTGTTATCCAGCATCTTGAAGAATATCTGGCTGGATATGTTATACGGATAATTGCCCGTCAGTACGAAAGGCTGTCCGTCGAACAGGCGTTGCAGGTTCATTTTCAGGAAGTCGTCTTCGATGATGTTATCCTCCAGTTGCGGGTAGGCTTCCCGCAAATAGGCCACCGATTCATAATCCACTTCCACAACTTTTACCGTGCGCTCTTTGGGTAGGAGAAATTGAGTCAGCACTCCCATGCCCGGTCCTACTTCCAATATCGGAAGATTGGGACAGGCGTCTACGGTGTCGGCAATGTCCTGTGCTACTTTCAGGTCTTTCAGAAAGTGCTGGCCGAGAAACTTTTTAGGTTTAACTAATCTCATGTATCAACTAAATCGTTACTTTTGCGGTTCAAAGGTAATCCTTTTCGGCGAATTACGAGTTACAAATCACAAATTACGACGCGTGCCGGATGAATTTTAAGGGAAAACGATGAATAAGATAATAAAAAAAACATTGAAAATCGTGTTGCCCGTTCTTTTGGGCGGTTTTATCCTGTATTGGGTGTATCGTGATTTTGATTTTGAACGTGCGAAAGAACTGCTTTTGCATGGCACTGACTGGGGGTGGATGCTGTTTTCATTGTTTTTTGGCGTAATGAGCCATGTGTTTCGCGGGTGGCGTTGGCGACAGACGCTGGAACCGTTGGGGGCTTATCCTAAAAGGAGCGATTGCGTGGACGCCATTTTCATTTCCTATGCTACCAATTTGATATTGCCTCGTGTGGGTGAAGTGTCGCGTTGCGGTGTTCTGGCTAAGTATGATGATGTATCGTTTTCCAAATCTTTGGGAACTGTGGTCACCGAGCGGTTAGTGGACACCTTGTGTATTCTTTTGATTACGGGACTTACCTTTCTGGCTCAGATGCCTGTGTTTCTCCGTTTTTTTCAGGAAACGGGTACAAAAATTCCTTCGCTGATGCATCTGTTGACATCGCCCTGGTTTTATGTCTCCCTGTTCTGTGTTATCGGCGTGCTGGTGCTTATGTACTATCTGATGCGGATGCTTTCTTTTTTTGAGAAAGTGAAGGGAGTTGTGCTGAATGTATGCGAGGGGGTAATGTCGCTCCGCAATGTGAAGAACATTCCGCTGTTTATTCTCTATACATTGCTTATTTGGGGATGCTATTTCTATCATTTCTATCTGACTTTCTATAGCTTTTCTTTTGCGGAGCATCTTGGCTTTCAGGCTGCAATGGTGATGTTTGTGGGCGGGACGTTTGCTGTAATCGTACCTACACCCAACGGGGCAGGTCCCTGGCATTTTGCCGTTATCACCATGATGATGCTTTATGGTGTGAATGCTACGGATGCTGGTGCTTTTGCACTGATAGTGCATGGCATTCAAACCTTGCTGGTTGTGTTGCTCGGTATCTATGGCGGGCTACATGTTTCGTTGGTAAACCGTACGAAATGAATGACTTGAATTGATACTTTCACAGAAATATAAACACATAAATAACCCATATGTCTGATACTTTATCATCTGCATTTGCAGATACGAAGCCGCATTATAACATACTCGACGGGCTACGTGGAGTGGCGGCATTGACAGTTGTCTGTTTTCACTTGTTCGAGGCTTATGCTACCAGCCATTTGGACCAGAAGATTAATCACGGATATTTGGCTGTTGATTTTTTCTTTATTTTATCCGGATTCGTTGTTGGCTATGCTTATGATGATCGGTGGAAAACAATGCGTATTGCTGACTTTCTTAAACGTCGGTTTATTCGTTTGCATCCTATGGTCATTATCGGAGCGCTTATTGGAGCTGTAATGTTCTATTTTCAAGGCTGTTCTGTTTGGGATGTTTCACAGGTGCCCGTAGTGGCGCTGATAATTGCTACGCTAATGAATGTTCTTCTGATTCCGGCAACTCCCGGTATGGAAATTCGAGGCGTAGGTGAAATGTATCCTCTGAACGGACCGAGTTGGTCTTTGTTTTTTGAATATATAGGCAATATTCTATATGCATTCTTTCTACATAAGCTCTCTACAAAAGTCCTTTCCATATTGGTGTTGTCAGCGGGTTGCGGACTGGCCATATTTGCTCTTTGGGGGCCGCTTGGCGATATATGTGTGGGCTTTGCTTTGACGGAAGAAAATATAATAGGTGGTTCTTTACGGTTGCTGTTCTCATTTCCGGCGGGATTATTGTTGTCACGTATATTCAAGCCTGTCAAGGTACGAGGAGCTTTCTGGATAGGGAGTTTCTCTATTGTGGTTTTATCGGCGATTCCCAGAATCGGTGGCAGTGAACATTTATGGATGAATGGCTTGTATGATACTATATGCTTTGCCGTTGTATTCCCTTTGTTAGTCTGTCTTGGGGCTTCGGGAAAGACTACGGATAAAGTCACGACACGGGTTTGCAGGTTTCTGGGAAATATATCCTATCCGTTGTACATGGTGCATTATCCTTTTATCTATCTGTATTATGCTTGGGTTAAGAATGAGAACCTTACATTCATACAGTCTCTGCCGGGTGCGGTAGCACTTGTTGCGGGTTCAGTTGTTTTGGCTTACTTATGTCTGAAACTGTATGATGAACCGGTACGCAGGTTTCTATCCCGGCGACTTCGTATAAATTGAACGGGGTTTTACCGATTTTTGCAATTCCGATTAGAGCGATATTGAAAAATAACTCTTATATTTGCGAAAACAACTTTTATAATTATGAGTACAATCTTGCAGTTAGCTCCACAAAATGTGTGGAAGCATTTCTATTCGCTGACTCAGATACCCCGTCCTTCCGGACATATGGAGAGAATAACTGAGTTCTTGGTAAATTTTGGTAAAAGTCTGGGCTTGGAATCATTTGTTGACGAAGTTGGCAATGTCATTATCCGTAAACCTGCTACACCAGGTATGGAAAACCGAAAAGGTGTCATTCTGCAGGCACACATGGACATGGTGCCGCAGAAGAACAACGATACGGTTCATGATTTTACTAAAGACCCTATTGAAACGTACATTGACGGTGATTGGGTGAAGGCCAAAGGTACTACTTTGGGAGCTGACAACGGATTGGGCGTAGCCGCTATTATGGCTGTACTTGAGGCAAAAGACCTGAAACATGGTCCGTTGGAAGCGTTGATAACCAAGGATGAGGAAACGGGTATGTATGGCGCATTCGGCTTGAAACCGGGTACACTAAACGGTGAGATCTTGTTGAATCTTGATTCGGAGGACGAAGGAGAACTTTATATCGGTTGCGCAGGCGGTATTGATATTACGGCTACATTGGAATATAAGGAAGAGACTCCTGCTGCTGATTTAGTAGCTCGTAGAATAACTTTGAAAGGTTTGCGTGGCGGACATTCCGGATTGGAAATCAATCAGGGACGGGGCAATGCCAATAAATTGCTTACACGTATCGTACACGATTTGCTGATTGAGTTCGATTGTCAGTTATCAAGTTTTGAAGGTGGCAATATGCGTAATGCCATTCCGCGTGAGGCACATGCCGTATTGGTATTTAATCCCGAAGACATTGAAGGATTGGAAGACTATATCAAGGAATATGAGGTACAGATTAATGAAGAATATACTTCGATTGAAGAAGGCATTGTTGTAAAACTGGAGAACGTAGACTTGCCTGCTGCCATTGTTCCCGAAGAAATTCAGGATAATATGATTAGTGTATTAATGGCCTGTCAGAATGGGGTTATGCGTATGATTCCTACTGTTCCCGATACAGTGGAGACTTCTTCCAATCTGGCCATTGTAACGATTGGCGGCGGTAAGGCTGATGTTCGTATATTGGCTCGCAGCTCTTGCGATACGATGAAAGATTTCCTGGCAGATAGCCTGACAGCATGTTTCTCTATGGCAGGTATGAAAGTAGAACTGAGCGGCAGTTACTCCGGCTGGCAGCCCAATGTGGATTCTCCGATTCTGCATGCCATGACGTTGTCCTATAAGCAACAATTCGGTGTAGAGCCGGCTGTAAAGGTGATTCATGCAGGTTTGGAGTGCGGTATTATCGGCGCCAACTGTCCGGGACTTGATATGATTTCTTTCGGACCGACGTTGCGTTCACCGCATTCGCCCGATGAACGTGCATATATCCCGTCTGTAACGAAGTTCTATGACTTCTTGGTTGCTACTTTGGAACAGACTCCCGAAAAGTAATTTTCTTTATACATAACAATGTGAAAGCAGAGTGTGGTTGCGCTCTGCTTTTTTTATTGCTGCCATTTTCATCCTGGTCTGTCAGAATTACTTTGCTTTCCTGACATTTTGTCCTTGCTTGCTACTGTAATATTGCAGGAAATTGATTTAGGTCAAGAAATATGTTTTAAAACATGTTTTTCTATATGTTTTCACTTGTAATCTTGAACAAAGGCCTTATTTTTGTGTTGTAAAACATAGAAATGATAGGATAACAAGTTATTTTTAAGAATAACAAGATTGATTTTAGGAGGATAACAAAATGAAAAAGTTAAGAAAATTGTTCAGACATTTCGGTGAAGCCGATAAGAACATTTGGGGTTATGTAATGCTTTAAGCATTCATTCCCCCTTTTTAAGAGAGAAAGTAGTTTTCAGTTTTCAAGATGTTAGTTTAGTTTTTTAAGGTTATGAGAAGAAAGAAAATAATGGATTCATTCAGACGTATTCTCGCTGAGGTAGGTCGTAATGAGATGTTGATGATGGGATATACCATCAAGAAATAAAGAAAAAAGTGTTTTCAGGGTATCAGTTTAATTTTTAAGATTATGGGAAAAAAGATTGTAAATTCTTTTAAAGACATTCTCTCCAGAGTTGGTGAGAATTGGATTGAAGCAATGAAGTATTATAACTACCCGAGATGAGTGTAGTAATTGATAAGAAACCGGGGGATATGTTCTGAGAATGTATCCCCCGGTTTCTTTTTATAACCGTAGGTTTTTATGTCAGTATATGCTTTGTTTCTTTATTTTTTCTAAAAAGCTGGTACAATGTGGTTATTATTTTGTTATTTTTACAGTGGACATTCATGTAGCGGAGATATGAATGCAGCTAATCATACAGATAAATCTTTATTGTTTGATTCCTGATTCGCATAAAAAAACAAAAACTAATAACAATAGAATAGCTATGAAGAAATTCCAAAGATTTTGTACATTGTTTCTGCTGATGATCGGGTTGTGCTCCTTTGCTTTGCACGCTCAGTCCTATGCAGGTTTGTGGAGGCAGGTGGAGCAGGCTCAAAAGAAGAGTTTGCCGCAAACGGTAGTGAAGCTGACGGAGAAAATCTACCGGAAAGCCGAGTTGGAGAAAAATGCTCCGCAAATGCTCAAGGCATATATCTGTCGGGAGGCCTATCAGGAAAGACTGACTCCGGATAGCCTGTATACGAATTTGAAGAAGTTGGAAAGTTGGGTGGAATCGGAGAAAAACCTGGTAAATAAAGCTATTCTGCATTCATTGCTTGCCCGCGAGTATTCGGACTATATGCGGCATAACCGGCGGCAGTTATCAGACCGTACGGCGCTGGATGTGGACGAAGCTCCTGCCGATATCAGGGAATGGAGTACTAACCTTTTTGTTGCTAAGGTAGATGAACATAACCTGGCTTCATTGAAGGACTCTGTTCGTTTGCTTGAGGTCTCTTCCAAGGAATATGTGCCTTTTGTCGAGCTGGAAGATGGAAGCCGCTTCTATGGGCACGATATGTATCATCTGCTGGCGGCCCGGGCTGTCGATACTTATCAGTTGTTGGACGGCTTTCAGGTGGATACATTACAACGTGCCCGCATCAACAGTGTTTATACAAATATGATAAATGCTTATCGGCATCGCGTTGGGGCAGAAGATGCGGTAGTGCTGGCAACGCTTGATTATTGGAAGTGGAAAAGTACCGGCGGCAGTATAAGCCGGGAGCCTTATACCACTTATCGGGAACGGAAAGAACGGCTTGATAAAGAGCATCTTGAAGTGTTGGATAATCTGATTCGGGAATATGGCGGTCGTGAGATTTGCGCGGAAGTTTACATTGATAAAGCCGGTTGGCTTCGCGGTTTGGGAGCGTCTTATATGGATGAGGTTTTGCAGGTATGCGATGAAGGAGTGAAGCGCTATCCGGCTTATAAGCGTATCAATGAACTACGGAACATAAGAGAGAGTGTTTTGCAGCCTTATTTGAATGTCAGCACTCAAGAGAGCGTTTATCCCGGTGATTCGTTGGAGTTGAATGTGGGTTATCGGAATCTGAAAGGTTTCACACTGAATCTGTACCGTACGAATCTCTCCGAAGTGCCCTGGATGGATGCCGGAATCAACAAGGCTTTCTATCAGAAGCATGCCCGTAAATTATCAGCTACCCATTTTGAACTGAAATCTTCGGACAGCAAAAGCGGGAAAGAGGGAGAACTGTTGAGCGGTTTGCAACGTATGGTTTTGAAATGCCATGTGCCGGACGAATTAGGCGTATATATACTGCAAATTGTACCTGATGCCGCAACGGCCCGTACTGCAGAGCACTTTCTCGTCTCGACCCGCTTCAAGGTGTTGACGCTTTCTTTGCCGGATAATAAGATGGAAGTGGTTACGGTGGACAGCCGTAGTGGGCAACCCATTTCCGGTGCAAAGGTCAGTTTCTATTCTGCTTACAATGAAGAAAACCGCAAGCTGGTGAAAACAGTTGTCACCGGTACCGGTGGAAAAGCGGTTGTGGAATGGGATAAGGCTATCCGCAGTTATGTGGTGCGTAAGGGAACGGATACAGCCATGATGCCTCAGAATGTTTATTTGAACAGATATTACGAACGCGGAGAGTCACGTCCGGAAGAACATATCACCTTGTTGACAGACCGCGCCTTGTATCGTCCCGGTCAGACCGTTTATGTTAAGGGTATCGCTTATGAACAGGAGGCGGACAAGGCTCACGTTTTGGCAGGGAAGAGTTATCAGGTACGTTTGTTGGACGTCAACAGGAAAGAACTGGTACAGAAGAATGTAAGTACCAATGAATTCGGTTCCTTTACCACTGAATTTGCGTTGCCTGCAGTCTGCTTGAATGGTAACTTTACAATTGATGTAAAAAACAACGCTTCCGTTTCCGTACGGGTGGAGGATTACAAACGGCCTACCTTTGAGATTACCTTTAATCCGGTGGAGGAGGCTTTCTGCTTGGGAGATACAGTGGATGTAACAGGCAATGTCAAGGCATATAACGGGACGGCAATTCAGGATGTTCCGCTGACATATACCGTTACCCGTCGCAGTAACCGGAGATATTGGGGAGATGGGGCCGTATCGCTTGTTTCGGATACGGTGCAACTGGATGCAAAAGGCAACTTTTCCATTCCTGTTGTTCTGAAGCCGGATACGGATGCGGATAATACGGGTAGGGAACGTTTCTCCTATCAGATAGAGGTAGCAGTGACAAGTGATACAGGTGAAACGCAGACTTCGCATTACTTTCTGAACGCTACCCGTCGGGCTTATTTCTTTGTGTCCGACATCAGCAGGGAGTTATGCAAAGAAGATTCCATATCGGGAATGCTGTCAGTAATGAATGCCGTTAATGAAACGCTGTCCATGGAAGGAATGTGCCGTCTTTATCCCGTTCTTGATTCCAAGACGGGAAAAATCTCCGACAAGCCGGTTTATGAGAGTGCGTTTATGCCGGGCGAAAAGAAAGACTTTACAGCTTGGAAACAACTGCCGTCGGGAGAGTACCGCTTAATTCTGTCGGTGCGCGGTCGCGATGGCAAGGAAGTCAGCAATGCGGACAATGCGGTGAACATTGTACTGTTCTCGCTGAAAGATGAACGTCCGGCTGTGTTTATGGAAACTTTCCTTTATGAAAAGAATACGGAGTTCGATGCGACTCATCCGGCAATCTTCTATTTCGGCACTTCCATGAAGGACGCATACGTCCTGGTAGATGTTTTCGGGCAGAAAGGCAGATTGGAGAGCCGTACTTTGTCGCTGAACGACTCGATTCTCCGTATGGAATATCCTTATCGGGAAGAGTATGGAGATGGGGTTGCCGTGCAGTTTACTTTCGTAAAGAACGGACTGCTATATACCCGTAGGGTGGAATTGAGGAAACGTCTGCCTGAACGGACACTGGATATGAAGTGGGAAGTTTTTCGCGACCGTTTGCTTCCAGGGCAGGAAGAAGAGTGGAAGCTGGTCATCAAAACTCCGAAAGGTTTTCCCGCCGCAGCCGAGATGCTGGCAATGATGTACGATGCTTCATTAGACCGGATTTATAGCCGTAACCAGTCATTAAGCGTTTATTACAACCGGTATATTCCTTATTACTATTGGGATATCAGTAATAACAACGGAAAGAGTTATGCTTCTTACTTCCCAGTGAAGTCATGGAGAGTTCCTGTTTGGCGCTTCGACTATTTCTGTTCTCCTTATAACGGGGGGGCGGAAGTATTGCAAATAGTAGAGAACGATGCGGCTCTCTGCGAGCCGGTAATTATGGGGTATGGAGCCACACGGACCAAAATGGAAACAGGACGTGCAGTTGAAGTGAAGTATGTTCCGGTACAGGTAGAAGAAGGAGTGGCAGATGTTGTTTTTGAGTCGGAGACGATTCCGCTTGATGAACAGGCGTTACAGCCTATGGCCGATTTGCGTACTAATTTTGCGGAAACGGCTTTCTTTTATCCTCAGCTACGTACTAATGAACAAGGAGAGGTCGCTTTCTCCTTTACCATGCCACAGAGTCTGACACGCTGGAATTTCCGCGGTTATTCCCATACTAAGGATATGATGACAGGCATGCTTGACGCTACTGCTGTCACCGCCAAAGAGTTTATGCTTACTCCGAATATGCCCCGCTTTGTACGGGTAGGCGATAAGACACAGATAGCTGCCGGCATTGCCAACCTGACGGGTAAGGCAATAAAAGGCACAGCCGTATTCACCCTTTTCGATCCGATGACGGAGAAGATTATTTCCACCGGTCGCCAGAAGTTCTCGGTGGAAGCCGGAAAGACAGCATCGGTTAGTTTCCGGTTTGATGTAACAGACCGTTATGAACTGCTTGGTGTCCGTATAGTTGCCGACGGCGGTACTTTCAGCGATGGTGAACAGCATCTGTTGCCTGTACTGAGTGATAAGGAATATATTACAGAGACGCTTGCCATGCCCGTTCGTGGTGAAGAAACGCGTACTTTCTCGCTGGACAGTCTGTTCAACGGTAACAGCCGTACGGCAACCGACCGTCGCCTGACCGTGGAATTTACAGGTAATCCGGCATGGTATGCCGTACAAGCCCTGCCTGTACTGAGTGAGCCTTCAACGGATAACGCCATTTCCTGGGCAACCGCTTTCTATGCCAACACTTTGGCGGGATATATCGCAAATAGTCAGCCGCGCATTAAAGCGGTATTTGATAACTGGCGTCTGTCGGGTGGAACAAAAGAAACTTTCCTCAGCCGGTTGGAGCAGAACCAGGATGTGAAGAATATTCTGTTGGGCGAATCTCCTTGGTTGCTCGAAGCTACTACAGAGGCTGAACAGCAGCAGCGTATCGCTACCTTATTTGATGTTAACCAATTAAAATACCGTAATATGGCATCCTTGCTCAAACTGAAAGAATTGCAGGGCGAGGATGGCGCATGGAGCTGGTTCGGCGGTATGTCCGGCAACCGTTATGTAACGGGATATATCACCGGACTGCTTGTCCGTCTTTCTTTGCTTACGGATAAGGCATTGCCGGAAGAAGCAGCGATGATGAAAGCCAAGGCCTTTGACTATCTGAACAAAGAGGCTCTGAAAGAATACCGTGCTATCCGTAAGGCAGAGAAGAATGGAACAAAGATTACCGTTTTGTCGGATGCCACTATGGAATATATGTATCTGGTATCTCTCGGTTCGGTAAAGCTCTCCGGAGAATATGCAAAAGCATTCGGTTACTTCCTTGCCAAGCTGGGACGTAATCTTGAGAGCGGTACCATGATCCGTAAAGCGCAGACAGCCGTTATCCTGCAGAAGGCAGGACATAAAACGGAAGCGGATGAGTTTATAGCTTCCATAAAAGAACACCTTGTACAGACGGATGAAATGGGAGCTCATTTTGCTTTCCATGCCAATCCTTATACTTGGGGTATGATGCCTGTACCCGCTCATGTAGCTGTAATGGAAGCTCTGCGCGAGGCAGGCGGCAATGATGCTTTGGTAGAAGAAATGAAGCTTTGGCTGCTGAAACAGAAACAAACGACAAGCTGGGATTCTCCGGTAGCTACTGCTGATGCGGTTTATGCGTTGTTGTGTCAGGGTAGCGATTTGCTGGAAAGTAAAGGAGATGTCCGCATTACTTTGGGGGATAAGGTGTTGGAGACTTTCTCTCCTGCAAAGACCACCGTACCCGGATTGGGATATGTTAAGGAAGTCTTTGCGCAAGGCAGTCCTGAGGTGAAAGCAAAGTCCGTTACCGTAGAGAAAAGGGATGCGGGCATTGCATGGGGAGCTGTCTACGCACAATACTTGTCGCCCATATCCGATGTGAAGCAGCAGGGCGGAGCATTGAACATTGAGAAGAAACTCTTTGTAGAGCGCATTTCGGCCGACGGGCAGAAATCTTTGCAACCGTTGACAGAGGTAGCACAGCTCTTCGTGGGTGATAAGATTGTTTCCCGACTTACTGTCCGTCTGGACCGTGCCATGGATTTCGTTCAGTTGAAAGACCAGCGCGGAGCTTGTTTCGAACCGGAAAATTCGCTTTCGGGTTATCGCTGGAACAACGGGGTCGGATATTATTCGGAAGTGGAAGATGCAGGAACCAATTTCTTCTTCGATCATCTGGGTAAAGGCGTTTATGTATTGGAACATAGCTACCGGGTGGCTCGTGGCGGTACGTATGAAACCGGACTGGCTACCGTGCAGTGTGCCTATGCGCCGGAATATGCTTCTCACTCTGCGGGAGGAACTGTTATTATTAAATAGGTCGGATAGATTTACTTGCTATCGAATGTTTATAGGTTATAAAAAGCAGAACGAAAATCTGTGTATCTCGCTTAAAAGCTTTACATTTGTGCAACTAATTTAGAAGCAATATAAATGAGACGCAGTTTTATCACTCTATATGCGCTTGCAGCTACGGCATTGACTGCCGTAGCTCAACCGCGTTTTACCTCTAATACGGAAACGTATGATTTCGGGCAGATTGAATGGAAACATCCGGTGACGGTACAATATTCCATAACAAACACGGGTGACCGGCCTTTGGTGCTTACCGAGGTGGAACCCGATTGTGCCTGTTCCGTGGCCCAATGGACAAAGACACCTATCGCCCCGGGAGCAAAGGGAACAGTCAACGTCACTTTTGATGCGGAGGCTTTGGGGCATTTCAACAAATCCGTAGCCATTTACTGCAATGCACAACCCCATCTGGTCTATTTGAAGTTCAACGGTGAGGTGGTGCGTGAAATCAAGGACTTTACCAAAACCCATCCATACCTCATCGGACAGATACGTATTGACAAGAACAGTCTTGATTTTCCCGATGTACAAGCCGGTGAGAAGCCGGTGATGCATATCGGGGTAGTGAACCTGTCCGATCGTCCATACGAACCCGTGTTGATGCATCTGCCGCCCTATCTGCAAACGGAAGTAAAACCCAATGTCCTGCAAAAAGGAGAGAAAGGGGTCATTACCGTCACATTGGATTCCGAACGGCTGACGGACTTCGGATTGACGCAGTCCTCTGTCTATCTGGCACGTTTTGCAGGCGACAAGGTGGGCGATGAAAATGAGATACCTGTTTCCGCTATTCTTCTGCCGGACTTTTCGGGCATGAGCGATACGGAAAAGGCGAATGCTCCTGTCGTCAACCTTTCTATCAAGGATATTGACATGAGCACAGCATTGGCAAAGAAGTCGAAGGCACGTCAGGATATTGTTATAACGAATACCGGACGTTCTCCTTTGCAAATCAGCAAGCTTCAGGTATTTCATCCGGCAGTGGGAGCCGGTTTGAAGAAGAGCGTGCTGAAACCGGGCGAAAGCACCCGTCTGCGTGTAACGGTTGTAAAGCGGAATATCGGAAAGAAACGCCGTCATCTGCGTTTGCTGATGATTACGAATGACCCGATGCAGCCGAAAGTCGAGATTAATATTAAAGCGAAATAAACCATAAATCTTACCATGGAACATCCAGAAAATAGCGGAGAATATAAAGGTCTGGTTGTCAATGCAGGCATTGAGCAACCTTCGTCCGTCAATCCTTATTTGAAGCGGAAACCGAAAAAACGTCAACTTTCCGTTGCAGAGTATGTAGAGGGCATTGTGAAAGGTGATGTTACGATATTAAGCCGTGCCGTGACACTGGTGGAGAGCGTAAAGCCCGAACATCAGGCCATAGCGCAGGAGGTGATAGAAAAGTGCCTGCCGTATTCCGGCAATTCCGTTCGCGTAGGCATCAGCGGTGTGCCGGGAGCCGGTAAAAGTACGTCTATCGATGTATTCGGATTGCATGTATTGGAGAAATACGGCGGCAAGCTGGCTGTGCTAGCCATCGACCCCAGCAGCGAACGCAGTAAGGGCAGTATCTTGGGCGACAAAACGCGCATGGAGAAACTCTCCGTTCATCCCAAATCCTTTATCCGTCCCAGTCCCTCGGCAGGTTCGTTGGGCGGTGTGGCGCGTAAGACGCGTGAAACGATTGTACTTTGCGAAGCTGCCGGATTTGATAAGATATTTGTAGAGACAGTGGGTGTGGGACAGAGCGAGACGGCTGTACATTCAATGGTGGATTTCTTCCTGCTTATCCAACTTGCCGGTACGGGCGACGAGCTGCAAGGTATCAAGCGCGGCATCATGGAGATGGCGGACGGTATCGTCATCAACAAGGCGGATGGAGATAATCTGGAACGTGCCAAGCTGGCTGCTGCCCAGTTCCGTAATGCACTGCACCTTTTCCCGGCTCCGGAGAGCGGCTGGACACCGCAGGTCCTGACCTATTCCGGCTTCTACAATATAGGAGTACAGGAAGTATGGGATATGGTATATAAGTATATAGACTTCGTGAAAGATAACGGCTATTTTGAATACCGCCGTAACGAGCAGAGTAAATATTGGATGTACGAAACCATTAACGAACAACTTCGTGACAGTTTCTATCATAATCCTACAATTGAGGCGATGCTGGCCGATAAAGAGAGTCAGGTATTAAAAGGTAATCTGACATCCTTTGTTGCTGCCAAGAACCTGTTAGATACTTATTTTGCGGGATTGAAAAATTAGTGGGATGCACTAGGCATCTTCCCCCTTACTATTTGTTTTTAGGCACGGATTACACAGATTTACTTTATTCTTTTCCGTGTAATCCGTGTCTAAAAGAAATCACCAACTGCATTTTGACAGTCTTTCGTTTCCTACACCTCTTTTCCTTCCTTCTCAAAGTCTTTGCGTGATTTGCTTTGCGTAACGATATATACACCGAGAAATACCAATGCAATGGCAATACCTTTTTCCATATTGAATGTAGCCATGCCGACTATGACTGTAACGATTGAAGCCACGATAGGTTGCATATAGTTGTACATGCTTACTACTGTGGGGCGCAACAGTCTTTGTGCCGTCATGATACATATATAAGCCAGGAAGCTGCCGCCTACCACCACATAGCCTACTTGTAACAGTGCCGCAGTAGAGATTTCAGCCCATTGTATGGCGGCTACATCATGGTAAGAGAAAGGGATATAACACATGGAGGCATATACAAACATCCATTTGTTAAGGGTTATAGGAGAGTATTTCTGGGATAATCCTTTGAATACGGTCAGGTAAATAGAGAAACTGATTTGGGCGATGAGACACAGCAAGTCACCCATGATGCTGCCATTGCCGCTTCCTGCATTGCTGCTGCTCATAATCAGTATCAATGCGCCCATGGCGCCTACAAAAATGCCCAATACTTTTTTATTCGTAACAGGCTCTTTCAGATAAATGGCAGCTACAATCATGGTTACGATAGGAAGAGTGGTGGTTACGATAGAGGCATCGATGGGGGAAGTCATGGACAGTCCGAAGATATAGACTCCCTGATTGAATACCAGTGCGAAGAGTGCGGCAAAGAATATCTTCAACATATCCCGGTGGTCTACCTGCTCGCGTTTGCAGAACAGTGAGAGCAACCAGAAACAGGCTGCTGCACCTACCATGCGGAAAGTGGTGACGGATAGAGCTGAGAACTCGACTAATGCGGATTTGCCGACAGGTGCCATTAATCCCCATAGGATATTGGCGGTCAGAGCGAACAGATGACCTTGTATGTTCTTGTTCATATTGTAAAATGTGTATTATTTGTGGTGAAAAACGCCGCAAAGGTAACTATTTTCTCAATCTCTTTCTTTATATTTGCTACACGAATATATAGAAACCATGGAAGTACAGGCCAATTACATCAGACGTATCGAAATACACGGATTGTGGCACCGATACGATATAGCTTGGGAGTTGCGTCCCGATGTCAATATACTTTCCGGCATCAACGGAGTAGGAAAGACTACGATTTTAAACCGTTCGGTGGGCTACCTTGAGCAAACTACGGGAGAGGTAAAGAGCGATGAGAAAAACGGTGTACATGTTTTCTTCGACAATTCGGAAGCGACTTTTATTCCTTATGATGTAATCCGCAGCTATGACCGTCCTCTTATTATGGGAGATTTCACCGCCCGCATGGCAGACCCGAATGTAAAGTCCGAATTGGATTGGCAGCTCTATCTGCTCCAGCGACGTTATCTTGATTATCAGGTGAATATCGGTAACAAAATGATTGAGCTGTTGAGCGGTGACGAACAGCAACGGAGTCTGGCTCCCGCCTTGTCTGTGCCTAAACGGAAATTTCAGGATATGATTGACGAACTGTTCAGCTATACCCGCAAGAAAATCGACCGTAAGAGCAATGACATTGTCTTTTATCAGGACGGCGAACGGCTTCTGCCCTATAAACTCTCGTCCGGCGAGAAACAGATGCTGGTAATCCTGCTGACCGTGCTGGTGCGTAATGAGGAGCATTGTGTGCTTTTCATGGACGAGCCGGAAGCATCGTTGCACATCGAGTGGCAGCAAAAACTTATTGGCATGATACGCGGACTCAATCCGAATGTGCAGCTCATTCTCACCACCCACTCGCCTGCCGTGATAATGGAAGGCTGGCTGGACGCGGTGACCGAAGTGGAAGATATTTCAACGGTGATTGGCGGCAGGTGAGTATCAATCGCACATCACTGAATATTCATTATTAAATCAACATTTATTTTGGCAACATCTCTCCGACATAATCTTACTTCAGCCTATTTGGACGCCGCACACAAATTCTCGTCAAAGAAAGGGCGCAGGCGTATTGTAGCGTATGTGGAAAGCTATGACGACATTGCTTTCTGGCGTACCCTTCTGGCTGAGTTCGAGAATGAGGAGCGTTATTTCCAGGTGATGCTTCCTTCCGCCACTTCGCTGGCAAAGGGCAAGAAAATGGTGTTGATGAATACGCTCAATACTACGGAACTCGGACGTAGCCTGATAGCTTGTGTGGACAGTGACTATGACTTTCTGTTGCAGGGAGCCACCAATGTGTCGCGGAAGATAAACCGTAATCCTTATATTTTCCAAACCTACGGGTATGCCATTGAGAATTTCCATTGTTTTGCCGAAAGCCTTCATGAGGTTTGTGTACAGGCAACACTGAACGACCGTCACATCCTTGATTTCCCCGCTTTCCTGAAACGCTATTCGCAGATAGCCTATCCGCTGTTCTTATGGAACGTATGGTTTTACCGCCGGCACGATACGCATACATTTCCTATGTACGATTTCAATTCCTATGTTCGTTTGCAGGAAATAAACCTGCGGCATCCTTACAGTGTCTTGGATGCCATGCAGCGTACGGTATCTGCCAAACTTTCCGAAATGGAAACCCGTTTCCCGCAGTATATAGAGGATGTTGACCGGTTGGGTGAGGAACTGCGGAAATTAGGATTGGTTCCCGACAATACCTATCTCTATATGCAGGGGCATCATATCATGGATTGTGTGGTACTGAAGTTGCTGATACCCGTTTGCACCGTACTGCGCCGTGAACGTGAGCAGGAAATTAAACGCCTGGCAGAGCATAGCGAACAGTTCCGCAATGAACTGACGGGTTACGAAAACAGTCAGGTCAATGTATCCGTCATGTTGAAGAAAAACAGCGGTTACAAGAACCTTTATCTCTATCAGTGGTTAAAAGAAGACATCCGCGAGTTCCTCGAACGGGAAAAGCTCTGACGCCCTATTTATACTTTATACCTCATATTTTATACCTAACTATCATGGATATACTAAAGAATATCGACGAATTATTGATTTCTTGGGGAACAGCCCCTTCTTTGGCCGATATGCTCGATCAGTTTATAGCTTTTGCGCTTGTGCTTATCGTTGCTTTTCTGGCTGATGTCATTTGTCGGAATATCCTGTTGAAAGTAGTGGCGCACTTGATAAGGAAAACAAAAGCTACATGGGATGATATTGTTTTTGACCGTAAGGTACTGATTCACCTCAGCCGTATGGTGGCTCCCGTTATCATCTATGTCTTTATTCCGGTAGCCTTTGCCGAGACGAGTTCCTCCACGTTGGGCTTTATCCAGCGTGTCTGCCTGATTTATATTCTAATCACATTCCTAAGTTTTATCAACTCGTTCCTGAAAGCCGTTTATGCCGTATACAGCGAGAAGGAGCAGCTTCGCGACCGTCCTTTGAAGGGTATGTTGCAGACTGTCCAGGTGATACTTTGGTTTGTAGGGGCTATCGTGGTGGTAAGTATTCTGATTGACAAGTCTCCGTTGTCGCTATTGGCGGGGTTGGGTGCTTCTGCCGCTATCCTGATGCTGGTGTTCAAGGATTCGATTATGGGATTTGTTTCGGGGGTGCAGCTCTCCGCCAATGATATGCTGAAGGTGGGCGACTGGATTGCGATGCCCAAATACGGTGCAGACGGTACGGTGATAGAAGTCACGCTGAACACCGTGAAGGTACGTAACTGGGATAATACCATTACCACGATTCCGCCGTATCTGCTTGTCAGCGACTCATTCCAGAACTGGCGCGGCATGCGCGAGAGTGGGGGACGGCGTGTCAAGCGCTCCATAAACATTGATATGAACAGCGTCCGGTTCTGTACTCCGGAGATGCTGGACAAATACCGTAAGATTCGTTTGCTGAAAGATTACGTAGAGCAGACGGAAGCGGTGATAGAGGAGTATAATAAGAAACATCATATCGACAATTCCGTCCTTGTCAATGGGCGTCGTCAAACCAATCTGGGTGTGTTCCGGGCCTATCTGACCGCTTATCTGAAAAGTCTTCCCGATGTAAACAAGGAACTGACCTGCATGGTGCGGCAGTTGCAGCCGACCGACCGCGGTATTCCTATGGAACTTTATTTTTTCTGTGCCATCAAGGATTGGGTTCCATACGAGGGAGTGCAGGCGGATGTATTTGACCATGTGTTGGCCATCATTCCCGAATTCGATTTGCAGGTATTCCAATCACCGTCGGGGAGGGATTTCCAAAGGGTACTGTCTTAACTCCTGAAGGATAATTGGGTGCGCATGCTTCATGGGGACACGGTTGTGCGGACAGAAAAAACATACAGCCTGCAAAAGTTTGAACCATTGCAGGCTGTTGCCCTGATAAACTTTATAAAGAGAATTTGGAATGCGTGCGGGTTATTTTATCCAGTTTCCTTTCATCCAGTCGCATGCGGCTTTAATGGCATCGAAGGAAGCGTAGGACAGCGTAGCATCCACTTTGTTGCTTGTTACGGCGGTGAAGTCGTCGTTGGTGTAATCTCCGTCGGATTTCAATGCGGCAGTGACGGTCATATTGGTGAGTTTGGAAGTACCGTTTTTCAGTGCGGCATTCGTTAATGCGCTCTCCACTACCAGCGGTTGCCCCTTGCCGCATACTTTGGCATTGTCTATATCGGCTTGAGTGCCGCGGCGCAGACGGATGCCTTGTTTGCTTTCGCCGTTACCTGCGAGGATGAGGTTTTTGAGTACAGGATGCGATACGGGAGTGGCTGCATTGTCGTTTTCGTTATTGTCCGCTTCGATGAGGCAGTCGCAGTCGTATCCTAATGTGGCTTTGGCTTCCTGATAGGCAACGAGGTCAGTGCCTTTTCCGTTCCAGCCTTCGGTCCAGTCGAAAGAGTCGTCGCTGCAACTTACCACTACCATATTGCTTACGTTTACCGAACCGCCGAAGAACTCGAAGCCGTCGTCCGAACCTTTGTAAGCCTCGCAGTGGTCTACAATCGTACCGTTACCTACACCGTAAAAGGAGATACCGTTGGCCTCATGTTCTTCGTCGAAGGCAAATCCGGTGTATTCCAGACGGATGTACTGCAATGTTCCGGAATTGTCGGCATCGTCATTACCGCCATATACGGCGCCGCCTATCTCTGAACTTCCTTTACCGCCTTCGGCATTGGTATGCGCTTTTCCGCAGATATGAATGCCGCCCCATGCTCCGGGTTCCTCTTTTTCGCTGGTCATGACGATAGGTTTGTCGGGCGTGCCTACAGCATTGATTTTGGCACCTTGCTTCACCAGGATATAGTCTACGATATTGTCATAGATAGATATAATCTTTACTCCTTCTTCGATGTTCAATGTGGCGCCTGCCTCTACAATGTATTCACCGCTCAGCTTATAGGTGTTGCCGGCTTTCAGGGTTACGTCTTCGGTTATTGTACCTTTCAGGGTACTGCCGTTTTCTATCCCGTTGCCTTTGTCATTGTTGCTGTCGTTGGTGTTGTCATCGCTGCAAGCGGTGAGGGTCAGCATTCCGGCTGCGAGAGCCAGCGAATAGAATTTCGATTTCATTGTTTTCATAATTCAATTGTTTTAAGTTGACTGTTCGTCTGTTTGATAATCTATTTAAAAGGATTTATAATTTGTAGCTGAAGCCAATTTCAAAGTCGGTGCCTTTTTTATAGCGCTCCACTTCCACTTCCGTGCCGGTGGAAGGTACTTCCTGCTTAAAGATGACGTTACGGTTCAGCAGGTCGTTTACTTGCAGTTTCAGGCTGAAATGCTTGTTGAGGTCGTATCCGGCACTGAAGTTCAGTGTGTGCAGAGTCTGTTGCTTGATGTCTCCCAGATTGGATACGCCCACCGCATGGATGCGGCTGCCTTGCAGATTGTAGAGTAAGGCGAGGTTCAGTTGCCGTTCTTCACCGAAACGGGGAGAGTAGGTGAGGTCTGCATTGGCCAGAATGGGAGAGGCGCCTTGCAAAGGACGTTCCTTGTTGGTGTAAGCGCCGCCTTCGGGCAGTTTTACGTTGGTATACATATAGCTGAGGTTAGCGCCCAAACGCAAGTCTTTTATCAATTGTTTGCGGCATTCCACTTCTACGCCGGCAGCCATTCCGTTGTCTGCATTCCGGAAACTATGCAGGGTAGCTCCGCCTTGCAATGCCTGGATACGTTCTATCGGGCTGTCGAGGTATTTGAAGTAACCGGTCAGCGAAATCATGTCTCCGTTTTTGCCGAAGCGTTCGTAACGCAAGTCGAAGTTGTAGTTGTAGCCGTTCTGCAACTCGTCATTACCGCGGATTTGTGCCGAACCGTAGGATTCCTGATAGAGGAAGGGAGCCATTTCGATGAATGATGGGCGGGTAATGGTACGGGATGCGGAGAAACGGATGCTGTTGGCGTCGTTTACTGTGTACTTCAGATTTAGGGTGGGGAAGAAATCGTTTTTATCCAGATTACGCCGTTCGGCATACCAGTCGCCGCCGTCAGTGGCATAGTCCACCCACTGTTTGCTTATTTCGTAGCGTACGCCGAGGTTTACAAGTAATGACGGTACGGGGTAGAAGTCGGTCAGCAGGTATCCGGAGTAAATTTCATTTCCTGCGCGGTAGCTGTCTTTGGGTTGCATCACGCGTTGTACCGTTACGTTTCCGTCTGCTATGTTCTCTTGGTTCAGGAAGCCGTCTGTATCGTAGATGTCGGTAACGGTGGGATTAATTTTGTTCAGGTTGTAGTAGAAACGGGTTGCTTTGTAGTCGCGGCTTTTATTCTTATAATTGAAGCCCAGTTTCAGAAAATTGTTTTCGTTCCACTTCCAGCGCAGGGCGAGGTTGCCGTTCCACTCCTTTTCATCCAGGCTGCCGAAATAGCGCATGGTTTCCTGGCGGTTCAGTTTGAACAGGCCGAGTGTGCCGTCATCATTCTTTATGTACATCACTTGGCGTCTGTCCGGTTCTTCGCTTCCTGTCTTGCTGTACGAGCCGCCCCAGGTCAGTTCCCAGCGGTCTTGTTCGCCGAAGTTGTGAAGGCCGTTCAGTTGATGGTTTTGCAAAGTGTAGATATGTGTGATGTTATTGCTTCCGGTCAGCTCGTGGTCTTCGGCATCTGTTCCCTCGCGGCGTTGGTAAGTGTCTGTGGCATTACGCGTATAGAAAAAGGTATAGCCTATGCGGTCGTGCCGGCGCAGCGTGTAGCCTATGTATCCTAATGCAGCGAGTTTCAGTTCTTGGGCATAGCTGTCGTATGAGAAGTTGTCCTGTACATTGCCGGTTGCTTCCAGGGTTTTATAGAAAGCGTTGTCCATATTCTGATAGCCGTTGCCGGCGCTTACAGATGCCAGTATGCTGAGCGTTTGGCTGTCGATGCTGATGTTCTTGCCGAAACCGAGGTTGCTGCTAAAGTCTGGCAGGGTTGATTTCTTCTTTACGGCAAACGAGGTGTCGAATATATTTCTGGTCTTTACATAGTTGTCAAAATCCGACAGAGACATATCGAGTGCCGCCTGGTCCACACCGGAAGTCTTGAACAATGAGCCGTTGCGGTTCATTTGATAGCGGTCTTTGCCCAAGGTATTGAACTTCCCGCCGGTGTTGAAACTGATGCTGAAGAAATCTTCGGCGATGTTCTCTTTGGTACTGATGTCTATATGTGCACCTGAATAATCGGCAAAGGCTTCCGCGTTATATACCTTGCTCACGGTGATGTTCTGTATGGTGCTCGATGGAAATAGATCCAGCGGAATCAGCTTGTTGTCGGGATTGGGAGAGGCGATGGGGAGGCCGTTCAGGGTAGTCGTGCTGTATCGGTCGCCCAATCCCCGTACAATGAGTTGGCCGGCATCGGCAATGGAGATACCGGTAATCTTTTTTACCCCTTCTTCCACATTGCTTATACCTTTGATGCTCATCTCTTTTGAGCCGATGTTTTCGATGGCGAGTGTCGCTTTCCGGCGTTCCATTTGCAGGGCACGTTCGCCCTCAAGGTTTTTCCGGGCCACTACGGATACTTCACCCAAAGCCTGTGCGTCGCTTTCCAGTTCGAAGTTCAGTATGACATCGGCTTTGCCTGACTTTACATTGTTTACAACGATGTCTTTGTAGCCTACATATTTAATGGATAATGTGTAAATGCCGTTTGTTACATTCAGGGAGTAGTTTCCGTCCATATCGGCAATGGCGCCTTGTGTGGTTCCTACTATCTGTACGGTAGCTCCGGTCAGCGGTTCCCGGGTCTGTTTGTCGGTAATGGAGCCTTTGATAGTACCTGCCATGACTGTCATGACAGAAAGCGTAAGGAATAAAATAAGGAAGAAAATCTTTCCTAAATCTAATTTTGTACTCATCTCTTTTATGCGTTTCTTAATCCGCTGCAAAGATGCGCCGAACGTGTTTCAAGAGTGGTACATACGTTATACATTCTATTTTCGTTTGTATTAAGGAGTTGTTACTCATTTATAGCAAAAAAAGGATATTTTATATCAAAATAGTTATTCTATAATGTTTTTAGGATTGATATTTTTGTTGCAGTAAAACACTGTGTTCGAAAACGCTAATTTAAACTAATTGTAAACCAAGATTATTCTATGAGAAGCAGGAAGAAAGAAGGAGTATATTTTATGAGTATACTCAAACGTCAGGTGCTGTTTGTGCTCTTTGCTTTTGCAGCAACCTTGTGCGTATTCGCGCAAAACAAAACAATCACAGGACTTGTAGTAGACGGAAACGGTGAATCCATCATCGGTGCCAGTGTTCTTGTCAAAGGGACAACGAATGGAATTATCACTGACATTGACGGTAAGTTCACACTGAATGATGTGCCCGAAGCGGGAGTTATCCAGATCAGTTATATCGGCTACAAGACTCAGGAAATCTCCGCTAAGAACAAGACCAATCTTAAAGTGGTGCTTGTAGAAGACAACGAAATGCTGGATGAGGTAGTGGTAGTAGGCTATGGCGTTCAGAAGAAATCGGACGTTACCGGTGCCATGATTCGCGTAGGTTCCGAGGAACTGAATTCACGTCCGGTAGCCAACGCCTTTGAAGCTATGCAGGGCAAGGCAGCTGGTGTAGACATTGTCAGCAATGAGCGCCCGGGCGAAGTGGGAACGATTAACGTACGCGGTGTGCGCTCTTTGAGTGCCAGCAATACTCCGCTGTATGTAGTGGATGGTATTCCTTTGATGTCCAATAGCGGTATTGAAACTTTGAATCCGCAGGACATTGAGTCTATTGATGTATTGAAAGACGCCTCTGCTACGGCTATTTACGGTTCTCGTGGTGCTAATGGCGTTATTCTGGTTACTACCAAATCCGGTAAGGAGGGTAAGATGTCTTTGAACTACTCCGGTACGGTTACTATCGAAAACCTGCAGGACTATTCCGAAATGATGAACTCTGCAGAGTATATCGATTGGCGTCGTTGGTCTTATTACTATCTGAATCCTTCCAAATATCCTCGAGGAGACCAGCCCACTAAAGAGAACGATTATGAGATCTTTTTAGGTGCTACAGACCCTACGGCTTGGAAAAACATTGAAAAAGGCTGGGCAGGTGGTACTTGGGACGGCTCTCGCGTGCCTAATACGGATTGGTGTGATATGGTTACGCAGACCGGAGTTACCCATGAACACACGTTGAGTGCCAGTGGAGGTACGGACAAGATGAAAGGTTATGCGTCTATCGGCTATTTGGATAATGAGGGTACGGTGAAAGGGCAGTCTTATACTCGTTATACTACAAAACTGAGTTTGGATTTGAAGCCTACTAAATGGTTTAATTTAGGATTGAATGTTAATGGTACGTTTAGTGAACAGCAATATGGTTCGTCTGCAAGTTCTGTCGGTCAGTTGATAAAGGGTATGCCTTCTAACTTATATGCAGCATCTACCAGTTTGTTCCCTTATGCTTCACCTTATGATGAGGATGGCAACCGTATTGAATATCCCGGTGGTGATGATAAAGTAAAGAATGTAATGAATGAATGGAACAACAGTCAGAATGAACGTCGTATGTTCCGTGCTATCGGTAGTTTGTATGCTCAATTGGATTTAGGTGAAATTTACGCTCCTTTAAAAGGCCTTAGATATCGTTTTAATTTCGGACCGGATTTCCGTTATTATAGAAACGGTACATTCCGTAATGAAGAGTCAATTAGCAGTGAAGGTAAGAATCGCGCTTCCTTGTCTAACCAGTCTGACTTTTCCTGGACGTTGGATAACTTGATTTACTATGACAAAGAATTTGGAAAACATTCAGTGGGACTTACTTTATTGCAAAGTGCTACAGGGTATCACTACGAAGAATCCTCTATGGCGGCAGAAGGCATTCCTTTGGAAAGTGCGAAATGGAATGCGTTATCAAAAGAAAATGTCTCTTTGCTGGATGAGTGGAATAGCGGACTGATTGAGAAACAGCTCCTTTCTTATATGTTCCGTGTGAACTATGACTATAATAATAAGTACTTATTGACAGTTTCCGGTCGTTGGGATGGTGCTTCACAGCTTGCAGAAGGCAATAAGTGGGCTTTCTTCCCCAGTGCGGCTTTGGGTTGGCGTCTTGATCAGGAAGAGTTTCTGAAAGATGTTACTTGGTTAAACCAGTTGAAATTCCGTTTGGGTGTTGGTGTTACCGGTAATTCGGCTATCGACCCTTATCAGACGAAGGGTGCTATAGTTTCGCTCTATTATCCGTTCGGTTCTGCGCTTGCTCCCGGTTATGCCGCTTCGGAACCATTGATTAAAGATGGAGCTGTGGCAATGGCCAATAAGAATTTGTCTTGGGAGAAGACCACGCAGTATAACATCGGTCTTGACTACTCGGTTTTAAATGGACGAATTTCGGGAGTTCTTGATTTCTATACTTCACGTACTACTGATTTGTTGATGGCAATGACAATTCCTTCATTGAATGGTTATACTAATACGTATGCCAATGTAGGTAAAACATCCAATATAGGTGTGGATATAACGTTGAATACCGTTAACGTCAAAACACGTGATTTTGAATGGTCTACCAGTATTAATGCTGCATGGCAGAAAGACAAGATTGATGAATTGGCAAATGGTAAAGAGGACGATATAAATAATAATTGGTTTATAGGACAGGCGTTGGGGGTAATTTACGGTTACGAGTGTGGCGGACTTTGGAAAGAAGAAGACGCTGCCGAAATGGCTAAGTTCAATGCCAAAGGGCATTCATTCCAAGCAGGTATGGTACGTCCGATAGACCAAAATGGTGATTATAAAATCGACCCGAATGACGATCGTGTAATCATAGGACATACTCGTCCCCGTTGGACTTTTGGCATGACGAATACATTTACTTACAAGAATTTCGACCTCTCTGTTATGATGTACGGACGCTTCGATTATATGGTAGATACCGGCGGTGAATGGCAGGGTGGACGTTATATGCAGCGTAAGATAAATTATTATAACGAAAACAACAAGAATGCAGAATATCAGAAACCTATTTACAATATTGGCGGTGGAGACCCTTATTATCGTATTGTAGGTTATAAGAACGGTTCATTTCTGAAAGTACGTAACATATCTTTGGGTTACACTTTCCCGCAGACGCTCATCAAAAAGTGGAATTTATCTAATTTAAAGGTTTATGTACAAGCCAAGAATCCGGGACGAATTTTCTCTAATATTGATTTCTTGGAATTGGATGCTTCGCAAGCGTTTACTTCTACTTGGAACCGTGGATTCACAATTGGTTTGAATGTTGGATTTTAAATGTCATTAAAAGTATTATGATTATGAAACTACATAAAAAAATAACATTTGGCTTGTTGGCCTTGACTTTGGTAGGTCCGATGACTTCTTGCAGTGATTTTCTGGATGAGGAGTTGACTACTCAGCAGAATACAGATTTCTTCGATACTCAAGAAGGTATCGACCGTTTGGAAGTTAGCCTTTACTATAATTTACGTTTCCATTTTGCAAAAGAGTGGGCATGTGCCACTACTAACTATGGTACGGATGAGTTTCGTGTAGGTGGCGACGGTTCTAATGCTTCCTGGAATAATTATGATGGAAACTTCCAGTCATCGATTGTCAGCAACTCTACCAATATGTATGAAGTTTGGGATGGCATGTATATCGGTATCAACAATGCCAATCTGCTATTGAGTAAGGTTACTCCGGATAGTTACAAAGCAGACAATAAGAATACTTATATGGGAGAAGCTTATTTCCTGCGCGGGTTCAATTATCTGAAACTGGTATCTCAGTATGGGGGAGTTCCTTTGAAACTTACTCCGAGCGAAACTCCGGAACGTGAATTTTCTCGCGCTACTGCCGAAGAAACATTGCAACAGGTGATCAGTGACTTAAAAGACGCTTATAAGTATCTGCCCGAAACAGCTCCCATGACAGGAAAGATGACGAAAGATGCAGCTGCGCATTTTCTTGCCAAAGCATATTTGTTGCGTGCCAGTGAGATAAATGATGATTGGAACAGCGCAACGAAAGAGGATGATTTGAAAGAAGCATTACGTTTGGCGCAAGAGGTTATATCTCATCGTAGTTTAGCTCCGAATTATGCAGATTTGTGGAATTATACTGAGCCGAACGGTGCAAATGAGCAACTGGATGAAATAATTTTGGCAGCTCAGTTCTCTTCTGACAAAGCAACGGAAGGAGCTAATGGTAATCAGTGTCATCTCTATTATGTTTCCGTATACAAAGATTTGCCGCAAATGCAACGTGATATTGCCGGTGAACGCGAGTATCAACGTCTTAGAACTACTTATTATATGTACAATGTGTATGATATGGTCGATGACTCTCGTTTCTGGAAAAGTTTTAAAACGAAATATGCGGTGAACAACCCGCAAAAAGGTTCCGGATACGCACACGGTGATTTGGGTATCATGTATGTAATTAACCGTCCCGGTGACACTCGTTTTGATGCTGTACAGCTTAACAATCAGGTGACTTATGACAAGACGGGGAAAACAATTCCGACAGTGTTTGTAGCTTATCCGAAAGACCGCAACGCAGAAGATGATGAGGCTTTATATGATTATACTAATCGTTATTGTACGTTGAATAAGTATATTGACGGTTCCCGTGAATCGAGAGACAGTCGTGTTGGTTTCCGCGATGGTATTCTTGCCCGTTTGGGTGAAACCTATTTGATTGCAGCCGAAGTGTTGATTCGTCAAGGCAAGTATCCTGATGCTTTAGGCTATATCAATGATCTTCGTGCACGTGCCGCTTATAAAGCAGGAGAAGACCGTTCCGCATATTGCGATGGTGGTGCTGCTTATAATGATAAAGCGTTGGGATATAAGGATGACGGTGTGAATTCTTATTTTGCGGAAAATTCTTATTATGAGTCCAACAATATCGACAGAAACATTAAATCTGCTACAGACTTAAAGATTACGGATATTCACAACTTGCCGGCCGAAGATGAGGCTATTATCAGTAAATTAGGGTATAGTACGGATTATGACCGTATGCTGTGTCTGTTGCTGAACGAACGTTCTCGTGAACTTTGCGGTGAATTTCATCGTTGGCAAGATTTATCAAGGACGTTGACTTTGGTCGAACGCGCCAAAGCATTTAATCCGGATGCTGCCCCCAATATTCAGGAACGTCATAATTTGCGTCCTATTCCGCAAACCTACCTGGATGCTATCCAAAAGGACGGTCATGCGTTAACTCCTGAAGAAAAGAAAGCGGAACAGAATCCCGGATATTAATCGGCATCCATTATAAGTTTATAATACAGTGAAGAGAAGAAGGCTCTCTGCCAATTGGGGTAGAGAGCCTTCTCTTTGTGTTTCTTTCCGGTAAAATAAACAATCGAAGATTGACGGGGTTATACTCCGCTGAATGCGCTGAAACCGCCGTCAATAGGAAGCAATGCACCCGTAACGAAGCTGGCGGCATCGCTGCACAGGAACTGTACGGCGCCGTTCAATTCGTTGATGTCGCCGAAGCGTTTCATCGGGGTTTTGGCCAATACTTTCTTGCTGCGGTCGGTCAGTGAGCCGTCGGGGTTGATGAGTACGGCGCGGTTCTGGTCGCCGATGAAGAAGCCCGGGGCGATGGCATTGACGCGGATACCGTCTCCATATTTCAGTGCCAGTTCGCTTGCCAGCCATTGGGTGAAGTTGGCAACGGCTGTCTTGGCTGCCGAATAGCCCGGAACGCGGGTGATGGCGCTGTAAGCTGCCATGGAAGATACGTTGACGATGCAGCCCTTACCTTGCTTAGCCATCACTTTGCTGAACACTAAAGACGGGTAAACGGTTCCGTTCATGTTCAGATTGGTCACTTTCTCCCAGCAGGAGATGTCCATGTCGTAGAAGTGCTGGTCGGGAGCCAGAGTTGCGCCCGGCATATTTCCACCGGCAATGTTGAGCAGAATGTCGATACGTCCCCACTTGGCAACGATGTCATCGGCAAGTTTCTCAAGACTGGCGATGTCCAGCACGTTACCGACGATACCGATTACATCTTCACCATAGGTTTTCAGTTCCTCTACACGCTTGTCCAGTTGTTCCTGACGGATGTCTACCGCTACGACTTTAGCGCCTTGTTGCATAAAACACTTGGCAATGCTGCCACCCAATACACCACCTGCACCGGTGATGACCGCTACTTTACCTGCAATACTGAATTGTTCGTTCATAATCTTTGTCTCCTTTTTTCTTTCTTTTCTTTTTTTATACGGGGAAGCACGTGCATAAAGCATGAAGCGTATAACCCCTCATACTTTATTGTCTTCTGCTTCACGTATCTATATTGTATATTTTATGCTTGTGTTTCCTTCTGTTTCATTTCGTCTTGTACCACTGCCATCATACCTTCCACCTGTGCCAGCGCCAGCATACGGCCGTGGAATGAATAGCCGGGATTATATCCCTTGTCCTCATCGCCCAGCATCATCCGTCCGTGGTCTACACGCATGGGCAGATTCGGGTTTTCTTGCTCGAAGATGCGGATAAGGTCGATGAGGTGACCGCGTCCCGTCAGGTGGGAGCTTTCTATGAAGTTGCCACCCGGCATGGCTGCGGTGCTGCGCAGATGCACAAAGTGGGTGCGTGATGCAAACTTCCTGGCGAGTTCGCGGGTGTCGTTATGCTCTCCCGCGCTGAGCGAGCCGGCACAGAACGTCAGTCCGTTGTGTGGATTATCCACTGCATTCAGGAACCAGGCGATGTCCTCTTCGTTGGTCACGATACGTGGCAAGCCCAGTACCTGGAAAGGCGGGTCGTCGGGATGTACGCACATATTTACGCCGTACTCCTCGCACACCGGCATGATGGCGGCAAGGAAATACCGCATGTTCTCGCGGAGCGCATCGCGGTCGATACCTTTGTACAAGGCAAGCAGATTCCTGAATATATTCACCGGATTCTTGTCGCCTTCCTTGATGTTGCCGTTTACGAATCCCTGCGTCTTTACGATAATCGCATCGACAAGGCTGTCTTTTTCGGCTTCGGTGATGGTCTTGTCCAGTTCGGCCACTTTAGCCAGCTCTTCGGCGGAGTAATCCTTTTCGGCTCCCTCACGTTGCAGAATGCGCAGGTCGAAATAGGCAAAGCGCACCCGGTCGAAGTAGAGCGATGAGGTTCCGTCTGCCCAGGGGTGTTGCAAATCCGTGCGTATCCAGTCGATAACGGGCATGAAGTTATAGCATACGGTCTTTACACCGCATTTGCCCAGATTGGCAAGACTGATTTTGTAGTTCTCTATCAGTTGTTCGCGTTCCGGTCCGGCATATTTAATGGCCTCGCATACGGGCAGGCTCTCCACAACCGACCAGCGCAAGCCATAGGACTCGATATATGTCTTTAAATCGTTGATGGCCTCTTCTGTCCAGATTTCGCCGTTGGGCACATCGTGCAAGGCGGTAACTATCCCTTCCACACCGATTTGCCGAAGCATATCGAGCGTTATTTTGTCTTTCTTACCGAACCATCTCCAAGTCTTTTCCATACTTCTTTTTGTATTAATGATTTAAAATGATTATTTACTGCAAATGTAGGCACTAAAACAGTTTGTATATAAACGGATATTTGCAGGATGTTTGCAGATATTTGCGTGTATTGAAAGAATAATGGGATAGCAACCTTTGCAGCGAAGTAAACGGCTTTCAATCAATACTATATAAGTACCAATATAATACCTGCGTTTGGTACGGGAAATACCAACGGTTGGTACGCCTTGTACCGCACTTTGGTACGGCTCCTACCACAGTTTGGTACAGCTCGTACCACGCTTTGGTACAGTTCATACCACGCTTCGGTACGTCTCCTGTCACCGGTTGGTATGCTCCGTACCAACCGGGGTATTCTTTCCGTTTCCCTTTGTATTTTCTTTTTTCCCGCAGACTTATTGTTATTATTCGCTATCTTTGTGTAAGGATAGGATGCGGCTCGGCAAACCGGGAGATGCCGTATCAACATCAGGCAGTGTTATGAGACAGATAATAAACGAACAGCTCCAGATATCGGAGTCCAACCCGATAAAGGCGCGCTATTACGACTACGACCGCTTCACTTACCCCTGGCATTTCCACAGCCAGTACGAAATAATCTATGTGAAGAAAAGCTGCGGCCGTTGCTTTGTGGGCGATTGCATAGAGCGTTTTTCGGAAGGCGATGTGGTATTGTTCGGTCCCTGCCTGCCTCATTATATGCGGAGTGACGATGCTTATCACGGCGATAATCCCCGGTTGCGGGTGCAAGGAACTATCATTCAGTTTGAGGAGAACTTCATGCAATACTCGTTCGACCATTATCCGCAGTTTCACCAGATACGGGTGTTGCTGAAAGAGGCCAGACGGGGTGTTGTCTTTTACACGGCCGATGCCAGCCCGGTACGCGACATGGTATCCGCTTTTCCCGAACTGAAAGGATTCGGACAGATAACCGGTTTGCTGGATTTATTGCAGGCATTGGCGGTATCCGTCCCAAGAAGGATGCTGGCAAGCCCTTGCTACTATGAGAAGTTTCCCACAGCGGGAAACAAGCGTATCGATAAAATCATCTCCTTTATCAACAGCAACTACACCCGTTCCCTCAAGCTCGACGAGATAGCCGAAATGGCGAATATGAACAGCAGCGCCTTTTGCCGTTTCTTCAAGGACGCCACGGAAAAGACTTTCCTGCAATATGTGGCGGACATGCGCATAGGTTATGCCTGCAAACTGCTGACCATCGGCGATATGGAGGTTTCGCAGATAGCTGTGGAGTGCGGGTTCGACTCTATTCCACACTTCAACCGCACCTTCAAGCAACTGACGGGACTGACACCGACGCAGTACCGGAACCAGATAATGAAATGATTTCCCCCCTTCACCCTTCGTCTCCCATAAACAGGAGTGTGCGAAAGGGTGAAGGGGGGATGTGGTAAAAGTTATTTTACGGAATCTCGACCGTTACATACCGAACGAGAACTTGTCGATGGACTGGTATACCACGCTGGCAATACTCAGCGCCACGATGCCCAGCGTACAGATGGCAAGGCCGGCACGCGTGTAGTTATCGCTGCGGAAAGCGGCGATAGGCTCATCGCTCTTGTTGATGTACATTGCCTTTACAATCTTCAGATAGTAGTAAAGCGATAGAATCGTATTGATTAACGCAATGAACACCAGCAGATGAAAACCGCTTTCGAATGCCGCCGCAAAGATGAAGAATTTCGAGAAGAAGCCTGCGAACGGCGGAATACCTGCCAGCGAGAACAGTGCCAGCGTCATAAGGAAAGCCAGCTTGGGGTTGGTGGTGTACAATCCGTTGTAATCTTCCAGTGTAAACTTATCGGCGCGCAATGCTACAATCGTGATAACGGTAAAGACGGCGAGGTTGGCAAACAGGTAAATCAGTACGTAGTACACCAGCGACGTCATACCCAGCGACGTTCCGCTGATAACACCCAGCATGATGTAACCGGCTTGCGAGATACTGGAGAACGCCATCAACCGTTTCAGGTTCTCCTGACGCAGCGCGAAGAGGTTGGCGAGTGTGATAGAGGCGATGATAACCCAGTAGAGCACTTCCTGCCATTGCACCGCCATCGGTGCGAATACCTTATAGAGGATGGTCATCAGCACGAATGCCGCCGCACCTTTGGAGATAACGCTCAGGTAAGCGGTTACCGTACTTGGAGCGCCTTCGTATACGTCGGCCGTCCACAGGTGGAAAGGCACCAGCGAAATCTTGAATCCCATGCCGGAGAAGAAGAATACGAATGCCATAATCTGCAACGGGCTTCCGTCCAGATGTGCCGGAACATCGGCAAAGTAGAGCGTGCCTACCGTACCGTATATCAGCGAAATGCCGTAAAGCAGCAGTCCGCTGGAGAAGAGCGCGGTAAGGATGTACTTGGCGCCTGCCTCGGCAGAGTGGTGGCGGTACTTGTCGAAAGCCACCAGCGCAGCCATAGGGATACTGGCCGTTTCCAGTCCGATGAAGAACATCAGGAAGTGCCCGGCGGAAATCATGAAGTACATACCCAGCAGCGTGGAGAGTGTCAGTACATAGAACTCGCCCTGCTTGATTGCCGTATCGGGGCGGCGCATCCACTCGTGCGCCATGAGGAACACGATAAGCGTACCTATGCTGAGAATGGATTTGACGATACTCTGTATCGGCTGGTTATGGTACATCCCGCCGAAAGCGTCGGCTGCCGGACCGGGAATGATGGTTATAAGCGTATGGACGATGAGCAGGGCAACGGGCAGCATGGTGTTCAACATCGGCTTGCCGTCGTTCTTGTGCGCATCCGGACTCATGAAGAGGTCGGCTATGAAGAGGATAACGATAACCGCTATCAGCGACAGCTCTTCTTTCATTAATAGAAATTGGGAGTAATCCATGTTATTTGGTGATTAGTGATTAGTGTTTAGTGAGTGGCTAATAGGTTGACTACCGGCAGCACGCTGTCTCCAATCATGTTGCTTATCCACAGCGGAGCAAGACCCAGTCCGGCTACGCAGGCAATGAGGATGATTACGGCGGTACGTTCGTCCCAGGTGGCATCGGTCAATGTCAGGTGGTGCTTGTTGGTACAGGTTCCGTAGAGGATTTTACCGACAAGGCGCAGGATGTAGACTGCGGTAATCACGATACTCGTACAAGCGATGACGGTCCATGCGCGGTGGAAGGTATCGGGATGCTGGAAAGCGCCGTTGAAGATTGTCATTTCGGCAATGAAACCGCTGAGTCCCGGCAGACCGAGGTTGGCCAGACCGGCGATGACGTAGGATACCGCCAGGAAGGGCATAATCTTCATCAGTCCGCTAAGCTCGCGTACGTCGCGTGTGTGCGTCCGTCCGTATATCATACCGATAAGGGCGAAGAACAGGGCGGTCATCAATCCGTGGGAAAGCATTTGCAGCACGGCACCCGTACAGGCCGTCCGGTTCATCATCAGGATGGCGAAAAGTACCAGTCCGCAGTGCGATACGGAAGAGTAGGCATTGATGTACTTCAGGTCGGTCTGCACGCAAGCGGAGAATGCGCCGTACACCACGGAGATACCCGTCAGTACGAGGAATATCCAGCCGAGCTCCTGTGCGGCTTCGGGCATCAGGTACATGGCGATGCGGAAGCAGCCGTAGCCGCCCAGCTTCATCAATACGCCTGCATGCAGCATGCTGACGGCGGTAGGTGCGGATGCGTGACCGTCGGGGCTCCAGGTATGGAACGGGAACAGAGCGCCCAGCACGCCGAAACCGAGGAAGGTAAGCGGGAACCAGATGCGTTGTTGCTCCACAGGGATATTGTGCAGTTGGGCTATCTCCAGCAGGTTCATGGTGGTGGCGCCGCTACCGAAGTAGATACCGAGGATACCGATAAGCAGGAAAGCGGAACCGCCCATCAGCATCAGCGTCAGTTTCATGGCAGCGTATTCCTTGCGTCCCGAGCCCCATACGCCAATCAGCAGGTACATCGGGATGAGCGCTACCTCGTAGAACATGAACATGGTGAACAGGTCGGTAGAGATAAAGAAACCGAACACTCCCATCGACAGCAGGGTAAACCACAGGAAATATTCTTTGGTCAGCGGTTGCAGACGCCAGGAAGCGAATGTACCCGTAAACACGATAATGGCCGAGAGCAGCAGCATGGCTACCGAGATGCCGTCCACCCCTACGGAATAGTGGATGTTGAGGGCGGGATACCAGGCTACATCGGCACGGAACAACATTTCATCCGTAGCGCCGCCGTGACGGGCTTGCAGGTAGACGACGGTCAGTCCGACGGCTGCAACGAGCAATGCCGAAGCGCCGGCTACCATCACCGCACGTATCTGTGCGATATTACGGCTGAGCCAGAGGCCCAACAGCATCAGCAAGGGGATGAGTACGAATATGGATAAGAAATTCATCTTTATAATATGGTATTAATTGTTATTGTTCTATATGGTTGATACATCACTATCAATTTCCGTTTCTCGTTTACAGTAACAGCAGCAGTATCAGTGCAAGCGTACCCAGCAGGAATACGAAGGTGTATTGCTGGATGCGTCCGCTTTGCAGGCCGCGTATCTCGTCGCTGGTGGCATTGGCGCCCCAGGCAAGGAAATCGAAGAAGCCGTCCACCACATGACGGTCCCACCAGGCAATGGGGCGGCTGATGCAGCCGAAGATGATGCGGTGGGTGATGAACTGGTAGACTTCATCGATGTAGAAGCGGTGATAGGCTGCCGTCCACAAGCCGTTGAAGCGGCGGGCAAGCGCATCGGCAACCGGCTGTTTTTCGCCTTTATACATATAAGTGGCCACGGCTATGGAGATAACCGCAATGGCAATGCTTGTTCCTGCCACGCCCCAGTCGAGGTGGATGGTATAGGCTTCGCCGTTGGAGCTGACGAAGTGACCGAAAGGAATAAATCCGGCAACTATCGTAACTGCGGCAAGGAACATCAGGGGAACGGTCATGGTAAGGGGCGACTCGTGAGGCGTGTGCTGATGGCTGTGGCTTTCATCGCTTGCCGACTTCTGCCCCGGCTCCGAGCTGCCCCAGAAAATGCCGTAATACAGTCTGAACATATAGAATGCGGTCATGGCGGCAATCACCGTCATAATCCAACCCATGACGGGGCTGAACCGGAAGCAGGCCGTCAGTATCTCGTCCTTGGAGAAGAATCCGGAGAACGGGGGAATGCCGGCAATGGCAAGGCAGGCTATCAGGAAGGTGATGTGCGTAACCGGCATGTATTTGCGCAGGCCGCCCATGGCGGACATCTCGTTGCTGTGCACCGCATGGATGATGCTTCCTGCACCGAGGAACAGCAACGCCTTGAACATGGCGTGCGTAAACAAGTGGAACATGCCTGCCATATAACCCAGTCCGCCTTCGTGCGGGTCTGTGGATGTACATACGCCGAGCGCTACCATCATAAAGCCTATCTGCGAGATGGTGGAGAAGGCGAGTACACGCTTGATGTCACTTTGCACACAAGCCACGCTGGCGGCATAGAATGCGGTGAATGCGCCTACATAGGCCACGAAGTGCAGCACGTGGGGCGCATAGTCGATGAACAGCGGGAACATGCGTGCCACCAGGTATACGCCTGCCACCACCATCGTAGCGGCATGAATCAGTGCGCTCACCGGAGTAGGACCTTCCATGGCATCGGGCAGCCAGATGTGCAGCGGGAATATGGCGCTCTTGCCGGCTCCGCCGATGAACATCAGTCCCAGCGCCAGCGGAATCATGGCAGCGCCGCCTTTCAGCAAGGCCATTTCATTGGGTTGGAAGGTGTAGGTTCCGGCATAGTAACCGTAAACCAGGATACCGATAAGGAAGCCCAGGTCGGCAAAGCGGGTCACGATAAACGCTTTCTTGCTGGCGGCGATTGCTGCGGGTTTCGTGTAGTAGAAGCCTATCAGCAGATAGGAAGACACACCCACCAGCTCCCAGAACAGATACATCTGGAAGATATTGGTTGCCACCACCAGTCCGAGCATGGACATCGTAAACAGCGAGAGGAAAGCGTAGTAGCGTTGGAAGCCGCGTTCGCCTTTCATATAGCCGAAAGAGTAGAGGTGCACCATGAACGATACGGTACTTATGACAATCAGCATCATTACCGATATGGGGTCGAGCAGGATGCCCAGGTCAATGCTGAGTGTCGGCGTAAACGGCAGCCATGTGCAGTTGTAAGGCATCAGTGTGGCAAATGTGCCGTCTGCCAGCCGCGGGGCGGTGAAATAGTGTATTGCGGTGAGGTAGGAGAGTACCGCCACTGCACCCAGCACAGCCGTGCCGATGAGTCCGGCAGTGCGGTGCGACATCCATTTGCCGCCCAGTCCCAACACAAGGAACGAGAGCAAAGGAAGGAGAAGGATTAGAATCGTATATTCCATAATTATTGAATTGAAAATTGAAAATGGAGAATTGAGAAATGCTGCTCAGTCTCTCTTTTTGTTTTTGTTGAATGGCTCATTATGCAGGCGGTCTGCACAACTCTATGCAGGGTGTCTGCACAGTGCTACGCAGGACATCTGCACAGGCTTATGCAGGATGCCTGCACAGGCATCTACCATTTGAGTTCGTCCAGCTTGTTCACCTGTATGCTGCGGATATTGCGATAGATGTTAATCATGATGGCAATGGCCACGGCCGTTTCGGCTGCCGAGATGGCAATGGAGAACAGGGAGAAGAAGTAACCTTCCAGTCCGCCGGGAAACAGGAAACGGTTGAATACCGCGAAGTTGATGTCCGTAGCATTCAGTATCAACTCAATTGAAATCAGTATCGCCAACGTATTGCGGCGGGTAAAGAACCCGTAGATGCCGGCGAAGAACATGATAGCCGAGACTATCAGGTAATATTCCATGTGTATCATAAATCTTATCTTTTACGTGCTATTAACAATCCGCCTACGATACATGCCAGCAGCAGGATGCTGACGGCCTCGAAGGGCAATAGGTAACCGTATTTGTCGCCGCTCAGCATGTGGTGGCCGATGGTCTTGATGTTGACTTCGAGCGGCTCGATGTCTGTGGTGGCGATGAACTTATGTTTCAGGGTTATGAACAGTACGATGACGGCTCCTGCCACGGTAGTGCCCAGTCCGGCAAGGAACTTGCTGCGTTTCAGCTTGGCCGCCATGTCGCCTTCACCGCTGGTGAGCAGAATGGAGAAGACGTAAAGCACGACGATACCGCCCGCATAGACCATAATCTGTACCGAACCGAGGAACGTATATCCCAGCAGGAAGTAGATGCCTGCCGTGCCGAAAAGCACGAACAGCAGGTATGTGGCCGAACGTACCATGCGTCTGGTGGTTACCGTCAGTATGGAGAATACGCTGATGAAGGCCGCAAGGAAGTAAAATACTATTGTTTCAAGATTAAATTCCATGTTATTGATTACTAATTATGAATGACTGATTACTTCGCTGCTTCAGGCTGGGGAGCGGCGGGTTTCTTCTTCTCTTCTACGTGACTGCCCGGATGGTTCAGCGTCAGTACCAGTTTGCTGCGGTCGAATACGGCATGCTCGAAGTTCTGGTCGAACGTAATGGCATCGTGCGGGCAGGCATTGACGCAAAGCTGGCAGAATATGCACGAACCGAGGTCGTATTCGTACTTCGCCAATATCTTCTTTTTCTTGCCGTCTTCCGTTTCTATCGTCTGGCTCGTCACCTTGATGGTGTCGTTGGGACAAGCCGTCTGGCACAAGCCGCAGGCCACGCAATGGTGTTCGTTCTTCTCGTTGTGGGGCATTGTCAGCGTGCCGCGGAAACGTTCGGAGAGTTTCAGCGTCTTCCGGTTTTCCGGATACTGTTCGGTAGTCTTCTTCCGCCAGAAAACGGTCATGGTGGTTTTCATGCCCGTCAGCAGGGAAGTGATACCGTGTATGAGGCTGCCTATGTAAGAATTATGTTCTTTTTCTTTCATTGTTGTAATTATTATTTAGTGTTGCCCGAAAGGAAATATTGCTCCGGTGCTGTGCCGGCTTAGAAATGCAATTCAAATACTACGATTAATACCATTAGAATCAGGTTCACCATGCTGATGGGAACCAGATATTTCCATTCGAGGTTCAGAATCTGGTCGATACGCAGACGCGGGAATGTCCATTTAATCCACATCAGCAGGAACACCACGAAGAATGCCTTGCCGAAGAACCATACAAAGCCCGGAATGTAATCCATTACAGCGTTGAAGCCGTCCAGGCCCACGATGTGCAACGGCATCCAGCCGCCTAAGAATATCGTGGCTGCCACACTCGCTACGATGAACAGGTTCAGGTACTCTGCCAGGTAGAAGAAGCCGAAGCCCATACCGGAGTATTCCGTATGATAGCCTGCCGTCAGCTCGCTTTCGGCCTCGGGCAAGTCGAACGGACCGCGGTTGGTTTCCGCATTGCCGGCAATCAGGTAGATGATGAAAGCTATCAGAGCCGGGATATGTCCTTTGAAGATGAACCAGCCGTCGGCTTGTCCGGCTACGATTTCGGAGAACTGCATCGTACCCATCAGGACTACCATCGTCAGGATGCTCAGTCCGCACGAGAGTTCGTAACTGATGATTTGCGCACCGCTTCGCATGGCTCCGATAAGCGAGAACTTATTGTTGGAACTCCAGCCGGCAAGCAGGATACCTACCACGCCGATGCTCGAAGCGGCAAGCAGGAAGAACACGCCCACGTTGAAGTCCAGCACTTCCAGACCTTTGCTGACAGGCAGGCAGGCGAAGGTGAGGAACGAGGCTATGATGACCATGAACGGCGCCAGGTTGTAGAGGAATCGGTCGGAGAACTTCAGGTCGATGATTTCCTTGGTCAACATCTTGATAACGTCGCACGGCACTTGGAGCAATCCCCATTTTCCTACACGCATCGGACCGAGGCGGCATTGGAAAAAGGCGCATATCTTGCGCTCCATGTAAATCAGGATAATGGCAAGCACTGCATACATCAGGATGATGCATACGCCTATCACTACACATTCAAGAAACACCGCCAGACCTTCCGGCATGAGGGAGGTCAGCATCTGGTGAATCCAATTGGTTACTATACTAAAGTCAAACATCTGTTTATTTACGGTTTTACGATTTACGATTTGATGTATGTCTGCTGTCTGTTATTGACGTTCTTTTTGCTTTTTACCGTTATCGGTCGATATCGGGTACTACATAGTCCAATGTACCGCCGATAGCGATAAGGTCGGCAATCTTTGCACCGCGGCAAATCGTATCTACGGTAGATACCAGCGGAAGCCCCGTGCTGCGGAAGTGCAGGCGGTAGGGTGTCTTGTCGCCGTGGCTCTCAAGGAATACGCCGAACTCGCCGCGGCTGCCTTCTACGGCAGCGTAGTAAGTGCCTTCCGGTACGCGGATAATCGGTTTCATCTTCTCCTGGTATGCACCTTCGGGGATATTGTCTATCAGTTGTTCGATGATTTTCAGGCTCTCCATGATTTCGTCCATACGGATGAGGTAGCGTGCCCAGGAGTCGCCCTCGGTGCGGACAATCTCTTTGAAGTCCACCTTGTCATACACCCCGTAAGGCATGCGCTTGCGTACGTCGCACGCCCAACCGCTGGCACGGCCCGTACCGCCGGTGGCTCCGAACGCTATGGCATCTTCACGGGAGAGTACGCCTACGCCTTTCAGGCGCTGCTGCGCAATGATGTTTCCTGTAAACACGTCGTGGTATTCGTGCAGGATGCCGCGCAGGTATGGGATGAACTCTTTGACTTTCTTCTGGAAGTCGGGGGCGATGTCGGCTTGCACGCCGCCAATCGTGTTGTAATTCATGATGAGGCGTCCGCCGCAGGTTCCTTCGAAGATGTCGAGAATCTTTTCACGGTCGCGGAAGCCGTAGAAGAAGGCGGTCAGTGCGCCGAGGTCCATTGCCAGGCAGGAGTAGAAAAGCAGGTGCGAGTCGATGCGTTGCAACTCGTCCATGATGGTACGGATGTACTGCACACGTTCGCTTACCTCTATACCCATGGCTTTTTCGATACACATACACAAGGCATGGCGGTTCTGGTGAGCGCCCAGGTAGTCCAGACGGTCGGTCAGCGCCAGTGTCTGCGGGTATGTAAGGCTTTCGCACATCTTTTCGATACCCCGGTGGATATATCCGCAGTTGGCATCGATTTTTTTGATGATTTCACCTTCCAGCGATACGCGGAAGCGCATTACGCCGTGGGTTGCGGGGTGTTGGGGACCGATGTTCACCACATATTCGTCGTCGCCGAAGAGTTGCGTTTCCTTGTTCTTTACCGTTCCGTCCGGGTTCAGTTCCAGTTCGGTGGTGGTATCAATCGTTTCCTCATTGTCCATGCGCAGCGGGTTCTGTGCTTCCGGGTCGTCGTCTTTACGCATCGGATGCCCTACCCAGTCGTTGCGCAGGTAGAGGCGGCGCATGTCGGGGTGTCCTACGAATACCACGCCGTAGAAGTCGAACACTTCACGCTCCAGAAAGTCTGCCGCTTTCCAGATGTCGCATACAGAGGGAAGTTCGGGATGCTCGCGGTCGAGTGTGGCGGTGCGGATGGCAGTCCGCTTGCCGGTGACGGTGGATTCCAACTGATACACCACGCCAAGTCCGCGCGGAGTGTCGGGAGTGTCTTTGGCGGCATCCGGTTCGCCCCAGTCCATACCGGTGAGGCATTCCAGAAAGTCCATTTGTTCTTCCTGCCGCAGGCGTAGCATTTCGTCATGCAAGGCTGCGGGTTCTATATATCTTATTTCCATACTCATATTCATATTCATTCTTCCGGTCTTTCTTCTTTTTGGTTTACACCGCCAAAGTATTTCTCTATTTTTACTTTACGCTGCAACTGCATCATTCCGTAGTAGAATGCTTCGGGGCGGGGAGGGCATCCGGGGATATATACGTCCACCGGCAAAATCTTGTCTACTCCGTTCACAACGTGGTAGGACTTCTTGAACGGGCCGCCGCTGACAGCGCAACCGCCTACGGCTATCACATACTTAGGGTCTGCCATCTGGTCGTACAAGCGTTTCAGCACCGGAGCCATCTTGTTCGTGATTGTTCCGCACACCATAATCATATCTGCCTGGCGCGGACTGGCACGGGCTACCTCAAACCCGAAGCGCGCCATATCGTAGCGGGCTGCACCGAGGGCCATGAATTCGATACCGCAACAACTGGTTGCAAACGTAAGCGGCCACAGCGAATTGCTGCGTCCCCAATCGATGAAATCGTCCAGAACTCCGATAGCCACATTAGCGCCGCCGGCATTAAGTTCCCGAACCAATTTCTCCAACGTTTCGTTGTCTGTAAACTCCTCATAAGGGATGGATTTTATTTTGGGTTTCTTCGTTACTTCCATTCCAACGCTCCTTTCCTCCAGGCATATGCAAGGCCCAGAACCAATATAATAAGGAAAAATAAAATACTGAAAAGTCCGGCAGCTCCCAGCTCGCGTGCTATGACTGCCCACGGAAACAGGAACACCGTCTCCACTTCAAACATCAGAAACAGGATGGCAAACAAGTAGTAACCTACCCGAAACTGCATCCATGATTTACCGCGGGTGGGAATACCACATTCGTACGGCTCCATTTTCTGCACATTGTACGAACGGGGGGCTATCGCATTGGATAATGCGATGACGATACCCACGAAAGCAATTGCCGTCAGCAAGACGGCTACCAACAAAGTAAAGTTCATAAATCCGATAAGATTTTAGATATATAAAATATAGATATACAGCACTAAAACAGCGATAAAGCGATAAGGCAACAAGGTGATAATGCTTTGCCCTTTCCTTAAATGATAATCTTCCTTAACCCGATTATGTAATAATGCGGACCGGGCACGGTAAGACAGCGTACATTCGGCATACAGTCATAGCTTTGCGCACGCAGCAGTTGCTGCATACGGATAATGTCAGTGCGCAACAGGAAGCTTTTGTTGTTTGGAACCTGCTGGCTTTCCACATGTTCCAGGCAAGAAGCGGCGGATGATGTATGTCTGTAATAATTATGAATGATCTGTTGGGGGGTAGGCGCCTGCGTCAAAATGCAACTCTCTGCTTTGCAACCGGCCGGAGTGCACAAAAAATCCGCAGCCTCTATTGCACCGTTGTGTAATAAAACCGCGAGTATGGCTATCATACAATATTTTATGCACTGTTTCATACCTCCCTATCTGTTTCAGGGCGCAAAGATATAACAAGTATCTCTCATTTTGCTATCTCTGCATAACAAAATAAGACTATTTTTACACTTTTTATCCTAAATCAATTCCGTTTCCAGAATTCCGGGGTGAACAAAAGTAAGACGGTGAACAATTCCAGACGTCCCAATAACATGAGGAATGACAGTAACCATTTGGCGGCATCGGGCAGGGCATTCCATGAATATGCCGGACCGGTGTCACCCAATCCGGGGCCCATATTGCCGATGCTGGATACAACACAGCCGATGGACTCTTCGGCACCTATCCCCATCCCCATCATTATCAGTATGCTGATGATGATAATGATAAAATATAGAAAGAAAAATGCCAACACGGTGGATACGATGGAAGGGGGGATTACTTGTTTGTTTATACGCACCGGCAACACTGCGTTGGGATGGAGGAGGTGCTTGCATTCATTGCGGGATACTTTGGCCAGAATGACCATACGGATACATTTCAGGCCGCCGGAAGTGCTGCCGGCACAAGCTCCCATCACCATGACAATGGTAAGAAGTCCCCAAAGCACAGGTGTCCATAACATATAGTCGTCTGTGGCAAAGCCGGTGGAGGTGTGCAGCGATATGACCTGGAACAATGATTTGCGGAAAGCCTCTTCCGCATCCATTGAACCGGTATAATAGAGCACTACGGCTATCACACCGGTAAAGCCTGCTACCGACCAGAAATACCATTTCAGCTCGGCATTGTCAATTACCTTTTTGAATTTCCGGTTGACAAAGAACAGCAATAGTGTAAAGTTAATGCCGGAAATAAACATGAAAATGGAGATTACATATTCTATATAAGGAGAATTGTAATAGGCCACACTTGCCTGCTTGGTGGAGAAACCACCCGTGCCCGTAGTAGCAAAGGCATGGCATACGCTGTCGAACCAGTTCATGCCTCCCAGCATTAACAGGACTACGAGAATCAGAGTAAGGCTGGTATAGATGCTCCATATCCATTTGGCTGTGATGCCGATGCGCGGATGCACCTTGTCGTGCGTGGGGCCGCTGGCTTCGGCGGCAAACACCTGCAGGCCGCTGACCCCGAAGATGGGTAATACGGCAATCGTAAACATGATAATTCCCAAACCGCCTATCCATTGTGTCATACCGCGCCAGAACAGCAATCCGTGAGGAAGCGATTCTATATTATCCAGCACGGTGGCTCCCGTACTTGTAAAACCGGACATGGTTTCAAAGAAAGCATTCGTGATGTCAGGGACATATCCGCTGATGTAGAAAGGCAACATACCGAAAAGAGAAAAAGCCACCCAGGCAAAGCTGACCAGGACGTAACCGTCGCGGCGGGTAAGTTGTTTCTCACCGCCTTTTCCGGCGATAGCCATGAGCAGGCCCACTCCTGCTGTGATACCTGCCGATTTCCAGAAATCGAGGAGGGCTTCGTCATTATAGTAGTACGATATTGCCGAACATGCCAGCAACATGACTGTCTCCAGCAGTAGCAGAATACCGATAATCCGTATAATTGTCTTAAAGTTAATCACGCTTGTTTGGATTTTAAGTCGTTAATTTTGAATTATGGGACGGGGCGCAGGTGCAGCCAATTCATAATTCAGAATTTATAACTCCCGATTAATTAAAGTATTTTTCGATTTTCTTAATCATCATGTTCAGGCAGAATACCACCACGTGGTCGCCGGGCTGTATTTGCGTGTTACCCATAACTACCACACCCTCGCCGTTGCGTATCAGTCCGCCGATGGTTGTCCCTTTGGGCAGGCCGAGGTCTTTCACCGGATGTTTGGTTATCTTTGAACCTGCCTTGACGGTAAATTCCGCTACATCGGCATTGGCAAAGGTGAGGCATTTTACGTTGCTCACATCGGCATCCAGCATCATCTGGTAGATATGGCTGGCGGCAATCATCTTCTTGTTGATAACCGTGCCGATGTCGAGGCTTTCAGCCATGCCTATATAGTCGATGTTTTCTACTTCGGCTACGGTTTTTCTTACGCCCATGCGTTTTGCTGCCAGACAGGCAAGAATGTTTGTTTCCGAGTTTCCGGTCAGTGCCACAAAGGCTTCGGTATTCTTCAATCCTTCTTCTATGAGCAGGTCCATATCCCGTCCGTCGCCGTTGATAATCATTGTCTTGTCATCCAGCAGTTCGGTCAGACGGTTACAGCGGTTCAGGTCGTTGTCCACGATTTTCACCTGCATATAGTCGGGGACATATTGTGCGGTACGTACGGCGATGCGGCTTCCACCCATAATCATGACATTGCGTACGTCGGCATAATCTTCTTTGCCTGCTATCTTGCGGATATATGGTACGAATTTGCGGGTGGTCGTGAAATAAACAATATCATGCAGTTTCACAACATCATCGCCGCGGGGAATCAGTGTTTCGTTACCGCGCTTGATGGCCACCACATGATAAGGCAATTCCGGTCCGCCCAACTGATGCAGGGGGATGTTCAGGATTTCTGCTTTTTCGCGCATCTTGGCGCCTATCAGAATCAATGCGCCCCCGCAAAATTCCCACCATTGGCGTACCCAGCTCATACGGATGGAAGATACAATCTCTTTTGCCGCAAGCATTTCCGGGTATATAAGCGAATCTACTCCTAACTTCTGGAAAAATTCCTTGTTTTTGGGCAGCAGATATTCGTAATTGTCAATGCGCCCTACGGTTTTTACCGCACCCAGGTTGGTTGCAAGCATACAGGCGGTAATGTTACGGCTTTCGTCGGGAGTAACGGCAATGAACAGGTCGGCCTCTCCCGCTCCCACCTCTTTCAATCCTTTTATGGAAGTGGGGGAGGCGTTAACGGTCATCAGGTCGAAGTTGGAACTGAGCGTGCTCATCCTTTCTTCGTTGTCGTCTATTAATATGATGTCTTGCTTCTCGCGCGACAATAGTTTGGCCAAATGTGTGCCTACTGCACCGGCACCTGCAATGATTATCTTCACAATGCTTTAAGAAATGAAGAATAAAGAATCAGGAATGAAGTACGGAGGCTTGCATAACGCAGCCCGGCTCTTCATTCCTCATTTCTCATTCTTAATTAATATATTATAGATTCCTTCTTCGTCCATTCCGCACAGCCGGTGCAGCTCCTGTACCGTACCATGTTCTATGAATGCGTCGGGTACACCGATGCGCTCGACGTGCGGGGTATAGTCGTTGTCTGCCATGAATTCCAGCACGGCGCTTCCCATACCTCCCTTCCGTGTGCCGTCCTCTATGGTGACGATGCGCTTGAAGTTACGTCCTGCTTCATGCAGCAATGCCTCGTCCAGCGGTTTGAGGAAGCGCAGGTCGTAATGGGCTATGGAGAGCCCTTTTTCCGCTTCTGCCCGTTCGATGGCGTGTGCGGCAGTATTTCCTATCGGTCCGATGGTGATGACGGCAATATCCTTTCCGTCCTTCAGTTTGCGCCCTTTGCCCACGGGGATTTCTTCGAGCGGACACTTCCAGTCCACCAGTACGCCTCGTCCGCGGGGATAACGGATTACGAACGGACCTTTGTCCGGCAGTTGTGCCGTGTACATGAGACGGCGTAATTCATGTTCGTCCATGGGCGAGGATATGGTCAGGTTCGGGATAGGGCGGAAGTAGGCAAGGTCGTATACGCCATGATGCGTCGGGCCATCCTCTCCCACCAGTCCGGCGCGGTCCAGACAAAGGACAACGGGCAGCCTCAGGAGGGCAATGTCGTGTATCACATTGTCGTATGCCCGCTGCATGAAAGACGAGTAGATGTTGCAGAAAGGCTGCATGCCTTCCTTTGCCATGCCGCCGGAGAATGTGGCTGCGTGCCCTTCGGCAATGCCTACATCGAATGCACGGTCGGGCATGGACTTCATCAATAGGTTCATGGAGCATCCTGTGGGCATGGCAGGAGTAACTCCCACTATCTTCGGATTTTTCTCTGCCAGTTCTACCAGCGTCTCTCCGAACACGGTTTGGTACAGAGGGGGCAGGTTGCTGGTGTCGGTGGTGATGCGCTCTCCGGTTTCGGGATCGAATCTGCCCGGTGCATGCCAGATGCCCGGGTCTTTTTCGGCAGGTTCGAAGCCTTTGCCTTTTACGGTGTGCAGATGGAGTATTTTAGGACCTTTCAAGTCCTTGATGTCCCGTAGGATGCGGGCAAGATTCTTCACATCGTGTCCGTTTATGGGACCGAAATAACGGATGTTCATCCCCTCGAAGATGTTCTGTTGTTGGGCTGCCATTGATTTCAGGCTGTTGGAGAAGCGGATGAGCGCTTTGCGCCGGTCCTCGTTCAGCACACCCATTTTGAACAGCATTTTGGATGCTTTGAAGCGTAGCTGGTTGTAGCGGTTCGATGTAGTCAGGTTGAAGAGATATTGTTTCATGCCACCCACACTGCGGTCTATCGCCATGTCGTTATCGTTGAGGATAATCAGCAGGTTGTTGGCCGTGGACGAAGCATTGTTCAAGCCTTCGAAAGCCAGTCCTCCGCTCATGCTGCCGTCGCCGATAACGGCTACCACATGGCGGTCTTTCTCGCCTTTTCTGGCTGCTGCGACAGCCATACCCAAAGCCGCCGAAATAGAATTGGAGGCATGTCCGCAGGCAAAGGTGTCATAATCGCTTTCTACGGGAGTGGGAAAAGGACGTATGCCTTTGAATTTGCGGTTGGTGCAGAAAGCCTCGCGACGTCCGGTGAGCATCTTGTGCCCGTAAGCCTGATGCCCCACATCCCATACAATGCGGTCGTATGGAGTGTTGTAGACGTAATGCAGCGCAACGGTCAGTTCCACCGTACCCAAACTCGCGGCAAAGTGTCCCGGATTGCAAGAAAGTTCTTGAATGATGTCTTGTCTTAATTCCTTACATATCTCCGGAAGTTGTTCCACGCTCAATTTGCGCAAATCCTCCGGATAAGAAATGGAATTTAGCAAGTTATATGTTGTAGACTCTGTTTTCATCACTGTACTGAAGATTACAAAATGCAAAAATAGCAAAAGAAAACGGATGGCTGTATCATTTTGTCTGTTTTTTGTTTTGCCGCTTGTCTTTTGCGGGAATTTGTCCGGACGTTTTCGCCTCTTTTAACAGAAATGCTTTCCCTTTGCGAAGCGAGTTTACCGGATTGGCGTACGGGATATGTCCGACACCCGGGTCTTGGTATGTCCGACACCCGGGTCTTGGCATGTCTGACATCCGGGTCTTGGTATGTCTGACACCCGGGTGTCAGACACGGTGTTCTTGCATACGCGGATATGTATAGTTGCCTGAAGAAGCAACGGAGCATGTCCTTTGCGGTTTTTAGAAGGTGCTTTTCCGGTTTTTGCAGTATTTCTTTGTATCTTTGCAGCTCCATTGAATTAAGTTACGTATGAACTTCATTACTCCTGTCGAACTTCCCGCCCATCTGCCTTGCTTGCGGCATACGGACCACTTGCTGCTGCTGGGCTCCTGCTTTGCAGCCAATATGGGCGCAAGGTTTACCGAAGCGAAATTTTCCTGCGATGTCAATCCTTACGGCGTACTTTATAACCCTCTGTCCATATCCGCCGCTTTGCGTGAAATCGTATTTGGGAAAGTGTATGGTAAGGAAGATCTGTTTTTCTTTCGCGATTGCTGGCATAGTCCCATGCATCACGGAGATTTCTCGTCACCGTTGGCAGACGAAACGTTGAAGAGAATCAACGGACGGATTGCCGGTGCGCACGAACAGATTTTCCGTTCGGCGTGTTTGCTGCTGACTTTCGGCACATCCTGGGTGTACGAACAAAAAAATACAGGGCGTATCGTGGGCAACTGCCATAAGCTGCCCGAGAAGGAGTTTACCCGCAGGCGGCTGACAATAGATGAAATTGTGTCGGACTATGTTTCGCTGCTATCGGGGCTGCTGGCGCGCAACTCCGGATTGAAAGTGATATTTACCGTCAGCCCTATCCGCCATGTACGCGAAGGCATGCATGCCAATCAGCTCAGTAAGTCCGTCTTGCTGCTGGCTGTAGACAGACTGCAAGCTGCTTTTCCGGAGAATGTATTCTATTTTCCCGCCTATGAATTGGTTTTGGATGAATTGCGCGATTACCGGTTCTATGCCGAAGATATGGTGCATCCTTCCGAAATGGCGGCGCAGTATGTGTGGGAACGCTTCTCGTCCGCCTGTTTTTCGCCGGAGACGTTACAGATCATAGAAGAAAGTGAAAATATACGTAGGGCATTGGCACACAAGCCCTTTCATCCCGGCTCTGAGGAGTATAAGCGTTTTTTAGGACAAATTGTGTTAAAAATAGACCGACTTAACGGAAAATACCCGTACTTAGACTTCCAAAAGGAAAGAGAATTATGTCATACACGATTGAAGATATAGCTCGCATCATCGGCGCGCGGCGGATAGGGGATAGGCCTGCCGCTATCGACTGGTTGCTTACAGACAGCCGTTCCCTGAGTTTTCCCGAAGAAACACTGTTTTTTGCCTTGCCTACAAAGCGGAATGACGGTACCCGTTATATCCGTGATTTGTATGCGCGCGGCGTGCGTAATTTTGTGGTCAGCGAAGAGAGGCTGAATGAGGTTGGAATCGGAGAACCGAAAGTTGAAGACGCCGCACGGCAGGAAACTGTGGATACTGCTGCAATGCAGCCGGCTTTCAACTTACTGGTCGTTCCCAACCCGTTGAAAGCCTTGCAGAAACTGGCAGAGCAACATCGGGACCGGTTTCAGATTCCTGTTATCGGCATTACAGGCAGCAACGGAAAAACCATTGTGAAGGAGTGGTTGCATCAGTTGCTGAGTCCTGAACGGATGATAACACGCTCTCCCCGCAGCTACAATTCCCAGATAGGCGTACCTTTGTCCGTGTGGCAGATGAGTGAACAAACGGAGCTTGCCATATTGGAGGCCGGTATCTCGGAACCGGGAGAAATGCGTGCCTTACAGAATATTATCAAACCTACAATCGGTATCCTGACAAATATAGGAGGCGCACATCAGGAGAATTTCTTTTCTTTGCAGGAGAAATGTATGGAGAAGCTGGCTCTCTTTAAGAACTGCGATGTGGTGATTTATAATGGTGACGACGAGTTTATCAACAATTGTGTGGGTAAATCCATGCTTGCCGCCCGTGAAATAGCATGGAGCAGGAAAGATATGGAGCGTCCGTTATATATAAGTAAAGTGGAGAAACAGGAAGATTCCACTGTTATTTCCTATCGTTATTTGGATATGGATAATACGTTTACATTGCCTTTTATAGATGATGCTTCTATTGAAAATTCGCTGAACTGCCTGGCGGCTTGCCTGTATCTGATGCTTCCTGCCGAACAGATAACGGAACGCATGGCAAAGCTGGAACCGGTAGCAATGCGTTTGGAAGTAAAGGAAGGCAAAAACGGATGCCTGCTGATAAATGACAGTTATAACTCTGATCTCGGTTCGTTGGATATAGCGCTTGATTTTCTGTACCGTCGCTCGCAGAGTAAGGGTCTGAAGCGGACGCTTATCCTTTCGGATATATTGGAGACGGGACAGAATACGCCGACTCTCTACCGTCAGGTGGCACAGTTGGTAAACAGCCGGGGAATAGAGCGCATAATCGGTGTGGGAAATGAAATATCTTCATGTGCCGCACGGTTTAGCATCGAGAAGGCTTTTTATCCGGATACGGCTACGCTGATTGAAGCCATTGGCCGGGGAGAACTCCGGCTGGAGAATGAAATAATTCTGATTAAAGGGGCGCGTAAGTTCGGTTTCGATGCGTTGACGGAAGCCTTGGAGAAGAAAGTGCACGAAACGATATTGGAGGTAAATCTCGGTGCAATGATCGCTAATCTGAATCATTATCGCGGCAAGCTAAAACCTGAAACCAAAATGGTGTGTATGGTGAAGGCTTCCGCCTATGGTGCAGGTTCGTATGAAATAGCCAGAACTTTGCAGGAACATCATGTGGATTATCTGGCTGTTGCTGTTGCCGATGAAGGGTCGGATCTACGTAAAGCGGGCATTACGGCAAGCATTATCATTATGAATCCGGAGATGACGGCATTCAAGACGATGTTCGACTATAAACTGGAACCGGAAGTTTACAGTTTCCATTTGTTGGATGCGCTGATTAAAGAAGCTGAGAAAGAAGGTATCACCAATTTCCCCATTCATGTGAAACTGGATACCGGCATGCACCGGTTGGGATTTGCTCCGGAAGATATGCCCCGGCTCATAGAACGTCTGAAAGGACAGAATGCGGTTATTCCCCGTTCGGTATTCTCTCATTTTGTAGGAAGCGACGCTCAGCAGTTCGATGCTTTTACGCGTAAACAGATAGAAACTTTTGAAAAGGCTTCCATGCTGTTGCAGGAGGCGTTTCCGTATAAGATACTTCGTCATATCTGTAATTCGGCCGGTATAGAGCGTTTTCCGGGAGCACAGTTTGATATGGTGCGGTTGGGAATCGGATTGTATGGCATCAGTCCGATAGATAATTCTATAATGCATAACGTCAGTACGTTAAAGACTACCATCCTGCAGATTCGTGATGTGCCCGAAGAAGATACGGTGGGATATAGCCGCAAGGGACATTTGACGCGTCCTTCACGTATTGCTGCCATTCCTATCGGCTATGCCGACGGGTTGAACCGTCACTTGGGCAATGGACACGCCTATTGCCTGGTGAACGGACAGCGTGCTCCTTATGTGGGCAATATCTGTATGGATGTTTGTATGATTGATGTTACTGACATTGATTGCAAAGAAGGCGACAGCGTTGAGATTTTCGGAGATCATCTTCCTATAACCGTCCTCTCCGATGTGCTCGGGACAATTCCCTACGAAGTGCTTACAAGTGTTTCGACACGTGTGAAGAGGGTGTATTATCAGGATTGAGAAGATGACAAGGCGTAAAGTATGGAATATACTTCATATTTTATACTTTATACTTTGTATTTCGTGCTTCGTACTTCATAAATCTTCTTATCTTTGCAATCAAATTTAATCCGATATGATTATGACAAACTTACTTTTATTAGGTTTCTTGCCCAGCGGTTCCGAATGGATTATCATCGCATTGGTTATCTTGCTGCTGTTTGGCGGTAAGAAAATTCCTGAACTGATGCGCGGTTTGGGAAAAGGCGTAAAGAGTTTCAAAGAAGGGGTAAACGAGGCTAAAGACGAAATCAATAAAGCAAAGGAAGAGGTGGACAAACCTGTAGATAATAAGTAATAAGGTGATGAAGCGGTTGTTGTCGTCCCGTTACCTTGTTGTTTTACCGCCTTGTCACTCTATCGCTGTTTATGTTTATGGCAGATAAAGAGTTAACCTTCTGGGATCATTTGGACGAACTGCGCCGGGTGCTGTTCCGCATTCTCGGTGTATGGTTTGTGTTGGCTGTGGGTTATTTCATTGCGATGCCTTATCTGTTTGATAATGTAGTGCTGGCTCCTTGCCATAATGATTTCATCTTTTATGATTTGCTGCGTTATATCGGTGAAGTATTTGACTTGCATGATGAATTCTTTACGCAGGAGTTCCAGATAAAATTGATAAATATTAATCTGGCCGCACCGTTTTTCATCCATATATCTACAGCATTTTGGATGTCGGTGGTGACGGCTGCGCCATATGTATTCTTCGAGATATGGCGGTTTGTCAGTCCCGCACTCTATCCCAACGAGCGCAAAGGGGTAAGGAAAGCACTCGGTCTGGGTACGGTGATGTTTTTTGTAGGAGTGTTGCTGGGTTACTTTATGGTATATCCGCTGACCTTACGTTTTCTATCCACTTACCAGCTTAGCGCAACGATAGAGAACCAGATTTCTCTCAATTCGTACATCGACAATTTTATGATGCTGGTACTCTGCATGGGACTTGCTTTTGAACTTCCGTTGGTGACGTGGTTGCTTTCGTTGCTGGGGTTGGTGCATAAGACATTCCTGCGGAAGTATCGTCGCCATGCAGTGGTTATCATTGTTATTGTTGCCGCTGTCATAACTCCCACTGGCGACCCGTTTACACTGACCGTCGTTGCCGTTCCGCTCTATCTTCTTTATGAAATGAGTATCCTGATGATTAAGGACAAGAAAGCGGATGAAACCGAGGAGATTATAGAGACCGGAGAGAGATGAATGCTGAAATAGAGGAATATTTTTATTTACTGCGGGAAGTCTGTCGTGCAGATGACTCTTCTTTGGGAACCGCTTACCGTCAATTGCGGGAACTGCTTGAGCATTTATGCCGTACGCAAATGACGGATAGCAGTCTGCAAATGACCGACCTTGCCGCCCGTATCAATTTTGTATCTTCCAAGCTGGGGCTGACCGTTGCAGAGCAAAATCGTCTGCATACTTTCCGGCTTGCCTCTAATGCCGTCCTTAATCGCCAGGCAGAGCCTTCACGCGAAAAACTGCTGCGTGATGCCAAGACAGTATCTTTCTTTGTAAAGCGCATAACCGGTGAAGATATTCCGGCAGACCTGTATCGTCTCTTTCCGCAGGCTGATGCCACGTACATTGCAGCTCCCCCGGCAAAGGAGCGTGTGCGGCGTATGCGCGTCAATTTTCAGTATGCCGATACGGATTATCTGTATGTACTGCCTGTGGATAGTGTGGCGGACGAACCGTTGCGGGTACGTTATAATGTGCCTCAAATCAATGATGAATTTGCTGAGACTTGTGGTTTGTTGTGGCGGCATGCCCAGATTAATCTGCTGGATGTGGCAGTAGATGAGGCAGGTGTGCTTACACCCTCTTTCATTATTTTAGAACCGGATTATCTGCTTGATATCAGTTCATTGGCAGAATGTTTCAGGGAATATGGTCATCACCCGGCAAACTATATGCTGGCAAGGTTGCAGATGCCCGATAATACCCGTCCTCTTTTGTTGGGTAATATAGCCAACCTTTTTTTGGACGAATGGATTCATGCGGAAAGTGAACCTGACTATCTGGAATGTATGAAGAAAGCGTTCCGCTCATATCCCATTGAACTGGCTGCCTGCGCAGATTTGCGCGACCGGGAGAAAGAACGTGAATTCTTTGCCGACTGTAAACGGCATTTTGATAATATCCGGCAAACTGTTACAGATACTTTCCGGGCTTCGGGGTATGAACTGGACAAAACGGATGCCGTGCTGGAACCGTCTTATATATGTGAGGCGTTAGGTTTGCAGGGACGTTTGGATTATATGCAGCGTGACATGTCGTCTTTCATCGAAATGAAATCGGGTAAGGCGGATGAATATGCTATCCGGGGCAAGGTAGAACCTAAAGAGAACAATAGGGTACAGATGCTGCTGTATCAGGCGGTATTGGAGTATGCCATGGGGAAAGAACATCATCGGGTGAAGCCGTATTTGCTCTATACACGCTATCCGTTGCTCTATCCGGCACGTCCTTCGTGGGCAATGCTGCGCCGGGTAATGGATGTCCGGAACCGTATTGTAGCGAATGAATACGGCATCCAGTTGCGCAATAGTCTGCAATATACGGCAGAGCGTTTGCGCGATATTGCTCCGGGAACTCTGAATGAGCGGCAACTGGATAATACATTGTGGAAACGTTATCTGTATCCTTCCATCGATGCGGTGACACAGAAGATTCATGCGTTGTCTCCATTGGAACAGTCGTATTTCTATGCGTTGTACAATTTTATAACAAAAGAACTCTATACTTCAAAATCCGGTGATGTGGAGTATGAAGGACGCACCGGCGCATCTGCTTTATGGCTTGCTACTTTAGAGGAGAAAAGCGAGAATGGAGAGATTTTATATGATTTGGCGATACGGCAAAATTGTGCGGCGGATATTCATAAACCTTATTTATTGCTGGAGCGTACACATACGGATATTGATACTTTGCCCAATTTCCGGCAAGGAGATGCCATTGTTCTGTATGAGCGGAATGTCAGTGAAGATAACGTTACCAATAAAATGGTGTTTAAGGGGAACATCGAGGAAATTTCCGATTGCAATATCCGTATCAGACTCCGTGCGGCACAACAGAACGCCAGGGTCTTGCCAATGGAAAGCCGCTATGCAATAGAACATGATTATATGGATACCTCTTTTCGCTGCATGTACTGGGGATTGTCGGCCTTTTTGTCTGCAACGAAAGACCGTCGGGATTTGTTGCTGAATCAACGTAAACCGGAATTTGATACTGCCCTTAACGGAGCTATATCGGCTGCTGCTGATGATTTTGTACGCATTACTTTGAAGGCGCAAGCTGCTAAAGACTATTTCTTGCTGGTAGGTCCGCCGGGAACCGGTAAGACCTCTCGCGCTCTGCGCAGCATGGTAGAGGCTTTTTATAGGGAAGGGAAAGAAATACTTTTGCTTTCATATACTAACCGGGCAGTGGACGAGATATGTAAGATGTTGACAGCCATTACACCGGAGGTCGACTTCATACGTATCGGCAGTGAACTTTCCTGTGACGGCGTGTATCGTCCGCATTTGATAGAAAACGTGTTGGAGTCTTGCTCTACACGCCGGGAGGTGCAGGAGCGTATGGCGCGTTGCCGAATTTTTGTGGGAACGGTTGCTACACTGTCTGCCAAGACCGAATTGTTCCGTTTGAAGACTTTTGATGTGGCCTTGATAGATGAGGCTACCCAGATATTGGAGCCGCAACTGTTGGGATTGCTTTGCATGCGCGGTGTTACCGGCGGGAATGCTATAGGGAAATTTGTCCTGATAGGTGACCATAAACAATTGCCGGCTGTTGTACTCCAGTCATCGGAGCAATCGGAAATTCAGGATGAAGGTTTGCGGGGCATCGGTTTGCATAACTTGAAAGATTCTCTTTTTGAACGTCTTTATCGGAATGTCATTAGGCAACAAGCGGTTGACGGTCGGCAAACCTCTGCTTTCAACTCCCGGTTTTCAGCTTTCAATTCTCTTGATATGCTTTGTCGCCAGGGACGTATGAATGTGGAAGTTGCAGCTTTTCCGAACCGTGCTTTCTATGGCGGGTTGTTACAGCCGGTAGGATTGGAACATCAGACAGGGGTTCTTAAACTGTCTCCTCAGCTTTCTGCTGATGAATTTGCCGCTTTGCTGACCCGGCGGGTAGCTTTTCTTCCGTCCGTTCCCGAACCGCCTATGCAGTCGGCAAAGATGAACCGTTCGGAAGCAAAAATCGTAGCCGGACTGGCTGCTGCTGTCTATCGGCAGTATACATTTGCCGAGGGATGCTTCAGCGCAGCTTCTACTTTGGGAGTAATAACCCCTTATCGTAGTCAGATAGCTTTGATAAAGAAAGAAATAGAAGCTTTGGAAATTCCAGCCTTGAATGAAGTCCTGGTAGATACGGTGGAGCGTTTTCAGGGAAGCGAACGTGATGTCATCATTTACTCTTTCTGTGTGAACAGGTTGTCTCAGCTGAGATTTCTTGCCAATCTGACAGAGGAGAACGGAATACGGATAGACCGTAAGCTGAATGTGGCTTTGACCAGAGCGCGCAAGCAGATGTTTATAATCGGAGTCCGCCAATTGTTGGAGCAGAATCCAATCTATGCGCAACTGTTGAAAAGTTGTGATTCATAAGGTACGAAACGTTTCCTATTGCCGTAGATTGCAGCTATTTCTTCATTTAATAAATCTTAAATATTTTCTTTCTCTTTATATGCTTTATTAATAACATCGTGTGTTATAAAGCCTTATCTTTGCAGCACGTTTTTTTCATAGAGATTTAGATTTAAGGTTAGAAGAATTGTGGAAGTCGTGAGACTTCCCTTTTTTTTATCCCTTAATTCTTGTTCTCTCAGAATTTACCGACAAATCTTATATTGCCAAGAGGATATAAAAAAAGCTCTTTCATGCGAAAGAGCTTTTTTTATATCTATATATTCTGTCTGTATCAGTTCAGTACGATAGGTTTGTATTTCGGTACCAGAAGCTTCATGATGCACCAGCCGATAAGGTAAGCAACGGCACAGATGCAGAATATGATGAAGTATCCGGCTGCCTTGCCTTCGAATCCCATGAATATCATCTGGGTTTCATCAGCGTAAGTAAACAGTGTGCCCGAACCTTTGTTGATGAGGAACGAGCCGATACCGCCCGCCATACCTCCCAATCCGGTAATGGTAGCTACCGCACTTTTGGGGAACATATCGCCCACTACGGAGTAGATGTTGGCAGACCAGGATTGGTGAGCTGCTCCGGCAATACCTATAATGATAATCGGATACCAATAAGAGTATTCTCCTAACGGTTGTGCAAATAGTGCGAGTAACGGGAACAAAGCAAAGATGAACATGGCTCGCATGCGGGCTGCATACGGATTCATACCGGTTTTGTTTATGATGATGGTAGGCAGTTTTCCACCATAGATAGACAGCATGGTAATGGCATAAAGCACGAATATCAGCAACTGTGCCGTTCCGCTGTCCGAAGAGAATCCGTAAACATCGGAGATGTAGGCCGGAGTCCAAAACAGGAAGAACCACCATACACCGTCGGTCATGAATTTGCCGATGGCAAAAGCCCATGCCTGAGGGTATTGGAGACATTCCATAAACGACATCTTTCTTTCAGGTTTTTCAGAGACAGCCTTGTCTTCTTCTCTGAGTTTATCTTGTTCGATATAAGCAATTTCTGCTGCATTGACGCGCGGGTTTTCATGAGGTTTCTTATACATGAACATCCACATGCCCATCCAGACGAAGCCTAATCCACCGATGACGATGAACGCCATTTCCCAACCGTTGCCTACACCGATGCTTTGGAAGTACCGTGCTAAAGAGGGGATGGTGACAGGAGCTATTAAAGCACCTACTGTGGCGCCGGCATTGAAAATGGAAGTCGAGAATGCACGGTCTTTTTTCGGGAAATACTCAGCAGTGACTTTAATTGCTGCGGGGAAGTTTCCGGCTTCACCGACGCTCAATATCACACGGGCAGCGATGAAAAAGTAAACACTGGTAATGGCAATGGTCGATGCTACGGCGCCTGTTGCGGAAATCATGGCAGCGGCATCATGAATGCCCACTACATGTTCGGTTGCCCATCCGCAAACAGCATGCAGGCAAGCTCCTAATGACCATACGAAGATAGCCCAGAGATAACCTTTTTTGGTTCCTAACCAATCGATGAAGCGTCCGGCAAATAAGTTTGCAATGGCATATACTATGGAAAATACGGCTGTGATATCTCCATAATCGGCATCTGTCCAATGAAATTCCGGGGCGATAAAATCTTTCCAGGTAAGTGATAATACTTGTCGGTCGAGATAATTAACTGTTGTCGCGAAGAATAACATGGCGCAAATTGTCCAGCGATAGTTAGACATTTTGCCCAATGTGTTCTGATTTGTACTCATGATAATAGATTTAATTTATAATGTCGCAAAAATACGCGTTCTTGTGTTATGTGTATGTGTAATATTTGGTAGAAATCATGGAGAAAATGACAAAAATAGGCATAGTTGAGAACAACCATGCCTATTTTCTTGTCTACGGATATTATTTCATATCTGTGTATTTGATTTCATCTTTGTCGCTGTACTTCAGGTTCTCACCTCCCATACCCCAGATGAAAGTATAGTTGCTGGTGCCTGCAGCTGCGTGGATGCTCCATTCGGGAGAAGTGATGGCCTGCTCGTTGTGTAACCAAATCAGGCGTTCTTCTTGAGGCTCACCCATTAAGTGGCAGATTGCATTGCCCGGAGCCAGGTTGAAGTAGTAATAGGCTTCCATACGGCGTGTGTGAGTATGGGCAGGCATGGTGTTCCATACAGAACCCGGAGCAAGTTCGGTAAGTCCCATCTGCAATTGGTTTGTACCGCCGTTTTTCACTCTTTCCAAAACATCTTTTACAATCAGCTGGTTTACGATACGGTCGTTGCTGTCTTCCATTTTTCCGTAATGGTCGGAAATGCCCAAAGCATATTTCTTAGGATTGGCCTTTTGAAGTTTGGCATCGGTTGTAATCAACTGAGTAACGTAAGGTTTGTAAGCCGGAGCCGAGTTGATATAGAATTTGGCAGGGTTGGCGGCATCGTTGCTCTTGAAAGTTACTTCTTTATTGCCACAACCTACATAAAGAGCTTCTTTATACTTCATGGGGTATTCCTTACCGTCTACGGTAACTACTCCATCGCCACCGGTGTTGATAACACCCAACTCGCGACGTTCGAGGAAGTAAGTGATTTCAGGACCCAGCTCACGGAAAGTCTCCAGTTTCAATACTTTGTTTACAGGCATTGCACCTCCGTAAATCAAACGGTCATAGAGGGTATAAGTAACATTGATTTCGTCCGGAGCCATTACTTTGCTCATCATAAAAGAGCTACGGAGACGTTGTGTGTCATAATGCTTTACGTCCAATGGATGGCAGGCTGTCTGCACAGTGTAATTTACTTGGGCGGAAGCCGTAACTGCGGCTGCACCCAACATCAGGGCAATTGCTAATTTTTTCATGTCTGATATAAACTTTAAATATTAATATGCTTAATGATTACTTTTTTATTTAGCGCTCTCTTTAGCTTCTTTTTCACTGCGGACAATGATGCGACGGTTGATGAACATCATGGTTATCGCTACCAGTACCAACAGTGCAGCACCTACATACGAGAGTTTTACACCTCTATATATAGTCCAGCCGAAGAAAGAAGCGGCAAAGTCGATGGAACCGCCATCAAATCCTTCAGGAATGTGTGCCGTAGGATCGTGTGTCTCGGCATATACCTGATTGGCTGCCAGCGTGAAGTCCGGTGCCATATCGGTTACGAAATACAAACCTAAGATCAGAGTGATAAGACCGATAATGAGTGTCTTCAATACATTTCCTTTAGTAAAGGGCAATATCATTGGAAACAGATAGAACATACCTGCAAGTGAGGCCAATGGCAGGAACTGATTACCCGGCAGGAATACGGCAAGTGCCAGGATAACGGGAATCAGGATAACCGATGCCACCAATGTAGCGGGGTGGCCGATAACCAATGCCGGGCTCATACCGATATGTACTTTCTTACCGTTGAATTTAGCTTTTACCAGTTCCGAAGTCTTTTCGGAAATAGGCTTCAATCCTTCGATAAACAGAGAAGTGATGCGGGGGATGAGTTCCATTACGGCTCCCATTGTGATACCCAGGAAGAGAACTTTCTTGATGTCGAGTTGGGCTGCCCAGCCTATCAGCATACCTACGATAACTCCCAATACCAGCGGTTCACCTATTACACCAAACTTTTTCTTCATGCCTTCTGCATCGATTTCCAGCTTGGAGAAACCGGGAATTTTATCTAATGCCTTATTGATAAGTATGGCAAACGGTGTGAAACTCTGGCAGAAAGGCTGAGGAATGGAGATACCGTCCAAATCATAGAACTTTTGGAATTTTTCTGCAGTAAGGTCTGCGCAAACCAATGTAATAATGTAGCAGATGATAGCGGCGAAATAGCCCCATGCCAGGTTCTGGCCGGTAACAAAATAAGCCACAGCACCGATGAAGGCGAAGTGCCAATAGTTCCACAAGTCTATGTTTACAGTACGTGTGGTCTTGGTGATAAGCATCAGGAAATTGACGCCTAAGCAGATAGGAATGATAAGCGCACCAACAGCGGTATTATAAGCTACGGCAGCGGCGGCGGGCCATCCCATATCGAATACGTTCAGTTGCAGGTGATACAAATCGGATATGGCTTTCAGAGGAGAATTAAAATTTGTTGTCAGCAGGGCGGTAACTACGCCTAAACCCACAAAACCGACTCCTACAAAGAGACCTGATTTCAGGGCCTTGCCAAATTTCATACCGATGCACATGCCTATGATTGTAAAAATAATAGGCATCATTACAGACGCTCCCAAAGCGATGATGTAACCGAAAACTTGTTCCATTCTTTATGTGATTTAATTGATAAATGATTATGTTTTACAATAGTACGAATTGAAAATCGGGGTCAAAAATAAGACCTTTTCCTAATTAATCAAACTGTAAAGGCATAATAAATAGTAAATAAGGATGATTTTGGACAAATTTGTCGTTATCGTGCACAAATTTGTTCGTTTTCGTACACGAAAATCAAAAAATGCACCCTCTGCGCCAAAAAGTGCACAGGTGTTTGGAAAGAAACATCTACTTTTGTTTCGTGAAAAATTATAAGGTCTAATACCCAAAAAGAACAACTACATGAAAAAGAACTTTATTTGTAATTTTATTCTATCCGGTTTATTGTTGTTTTCTCCTTTAAGCATGTTTGCACAGCGTGTGGATTCAAACTTGCCGTGGTCGGTACGTATGGTGGAGTCCGAAATGATTCGTTGTCCGGAATCCTGGCAGTTGGACTTTCAGCCTAAATTGAAATGGGATTACTGTCACGGGCTGGAATTGCAATCCATGCTGGATGTGTATGACCGCTACGGCAATCGGAAAATCTATGATTATGCTTTGGCTTATGCCGATACAATGGTAAATGCAGATGGTACTATCAAAATGTACAAACGTGAGGAGTATAGCCTTGACCGTGTAAACTCCGGTAAATTTATATTCCGCATCTATGAACAGACGAAAGATGAGAAATATAAGAAAGCGCTTGCATTGATGAGAAGTCAGCTCGATGAGCATCCCCGGAATGCCGACGGCGGCTTTTGGCATAAGAAGATTTATCCGAATCAGGTATGGTTGGATGGTATTTATATGGGAGCGCCTTTCTATGCGGAATATGCTTTCCGTAACAATCAGGTAGATGATTATGCGGATGTTATCAATCAATTCTTGATGGCGGCCCGTCATACTTACGACCCGAAAAATGATGTGTACCGCCATGCTTGTGACGTAAGCCGTAAAGAGCGTTGGGCCGATCCTGTTACCGGACAATCAAAGCATAGCTGGGGACGCGCTATGGGCTGGTATGCCATGGCCTTTGTAGATGCTTTGGATTTCATTCCGAAACATGAAGCGGGCCGTGATTCCATGTTGGTTATCTTTAATAAAATAGCTTCTCAGATAAAGCGTTTGCAAGATTCCAAGACCGGTTTGTGGTATCAGGTGTTGGACAAGAGTGGAGCACCGGGTAATTATCTGGAGTCTTCCTGTTCTACTATGTTTGTATATTCTCTGTTCAAGGGTGTGCGTAAAGGGTACATTGACAAATCCTATCTGGAAGTAGCAGTTAAAGGATATAAGGGCATCCTTGACAACTTTATAGAAGTGGATAAAAACGGTGTGGTAAGCATCACAAAGGCTTGTGCCGTAGCAGGACTTGGCGGAAAGGTCTATCGTTCGGGAGACTATGATTATTATATCAATGAAACTATCCGCAACAATGACCCCAAAGCTGTAGGTCCGTTTATTCTTGCATCATTGGAGTGGGAACGTCTTCAGGACGTGAAAGTGATTGTTAACCGGAAATGATAGCGAAAGTAACTATGAAAGCACTGTGTAGTTTTATAATAGCCCTGCTTTGCGGGGTCGGTTCGTTATCCGCGGCGCAGCAGTGGAAAGATACGATTGTTGTAGCCCGTGACGGCACGGGAGATTACCGTACACTGACCGAAGCAATGGAGGGTATCCGCGCCTTTATGGATTATAAGGTGACGGTTTTGGTTAAAAAGGGTATATATAAAGAAAAGGTTGTTCTTCCTTCTTGGTTGGAAAACGTCGATTTCATCGGTGAAAATGTAGAAAATACGATTGTCACCTACGATGATCATGCCAATATAAATAAGATGGGAACTTTCCGTACCTATACTTTGAAAGTGGAAGGAAGTTCCATCACTTTTAAGAACTTGACGATAGAGAATAATGCTGCACGGCTGGGGCAGGCAGTTGCGCTTCATACGGAAGGTGACCGCTTGGTCTTTATCAATTGTCGCTTTTTGGGCAATCAGGATACTATTTACACCGGTGCAAAAGGTACTCGTCTCTGCTTCCTGAATTGTTATATTGAAGGTACTACCGATTTTATTTTCGGTCCTTCTACGGCATTGTTCCATAATTGCACGATTCATAGTAAAGCCAATTCGTACATCACGGCAGCCTCCACTCCGAAAGACATTGAAGTAGGATATGTTTTTAAGAACTGTAAGCTGACTGCCGCGCCGGACGTTGATAAGGTTTATTTGGGGCGTCCGTGGCGTCCCTATGCAGCTACAGTGTTCATTAACTGCGAGATGGGTAAACATATCTGTCCGGCTGGATGGGATAATTGGCGTAATCCGGAGAATGAAAAAACAGCCCGTTATGCTGAATATGGTAATACGGGAGAGGGAGCTGATAATACAAATCGGGTAAAATGGGTAAAGCAACTGACCCGGAAGGATGTTGCAAAATATGAGGAACCGGATTATCTTTTCAAGATATGCAGTGAATGGAAACCGTAAGTTTATCTTACGGTTTCAGAAAATCCGCTCTCATAGGACTGAAGCAGTCGATTAATATACCGGCTTCCAGACAAGTGCATCCATGTTCGGCATCCGGTTCGATATAAACACCGTCGCCAGCCGATACGATTTGTTTTTCACCGTTAACCGTGAATTCAAATTTACCGCTTGCCACATAAGTTGTTTGAGTATGATAATGGGTATGCGGTGTACCTACTGCACCTTGTTCAAATTTAACCTTGACGAGCATTACCTGACCGTCGTACCCCAAAATCTGACGAACAACGCCTTCTCCGGCGGGTTCCCATGCTTTCTCGTTTTCGAGAATAAACGCATTGCTTCTTGTTCTTTTCATTGTGTGAATGATAATTTTACTGATACAAATATAGCGATAAATAATAAGTTTGAAAAACCATGAAAAGTAAATTGATTCTGCTGTTGGCAGCTTTTTTCTTGTGTTCCGCTTTCAAGGCCGATAAACCGGTAATTACCATTTTTATGATTGGTGATTCTACGATGTCAAATAAGTCGTTGGTGGGTGGTAATCCCGAAAGAGGGTGGGGGCATGTCCTGCCCGGTTTCTTTTCTGAAGACATACGGGTGGATAATCATGCCATGAACGGACGCAGTTCCAAGAGTTTTATCGATGAGGGACGCTGGGACAAAGTGCTTTCACTGATAAAGAAAGGTGATTATGTTTTTATTCAGTTCGGGCACAATGACGAAAAGCCCAAAGCCGACCGCCATACAGACCCGGGAACAACCTTTGATGCCAACCTGCGTAAGTTCGTTAATGAGACTCGTGCGAAAGGCGGTATTCCTGTTCTGTTCAACTCTATTGTGCGCCGTAACTTTGGTACGGCCGATAATAAAGCCGTAGCGGAAGCTATTCTTCAGGATGATATTCGCAAGGGAATTAATCCTGATGCCAAACAAGACGCTTCTCAGGAAAAGAATGTGGTGGAAGGAGACAAACTGATTGATACGCACGGAGCATATCTGGATTCTCCGCGCAATGTAGCAAAAGAGTTGAATGTTCCTTTTATTGATATGAATAAACTCACCCACGATTTGGTAGAAGGCTTGGGGCCGAAAGAATCGAAGAAACTCTTTATGTGGGTGCCCGCCAACACAATTGCTGCCATGCCTAAAGGTCGTGAAGACAATACTCACCTCAACATATACGGTGCACGTGTCATAGCCGGTATTACAGTAGATGCCATTGCCAAAGAAGTGCCGGAATTGGCAAAATATGTCCGCCATTATGATTTCGTGGTAGCTCAGGATGGCAGTGGCGATTTCTTTACTGTACAGGAAGCTATTAATGCCGTACCCGATTTCCGTAAAAATGTACGCACCACGATATTGGTGCGTAAAGGCGTATATAAAGAAAAACTGATTGTGCCCGAGAGCAAGATTAATATCTCTTTGATAGGACAGGAAGGAGCTGTCATATCCTATGACGACTATGCCAATAAACAGAATGTCTTTGGAGAGAACAAAGGTACGTCCGGTTCATCTTCCTGTTATATCTATGCGCCCGATTTTTATGTGGAGAATATCACGTTCGAGAATACATCCGGTCCGGTAGGGCAGGCTGTTGCCTGTTTTGTCAGTGCCGACCGTGCTTATTTCAAGAACTGCCGTTTTCTCGGATTTCAAGATACACTCTATACATATGGGAAGGGAGTGCGGCAGTATTATGAAGATTGTTATATAGAGGGTACGGTCGATTTTATATTTGGTTGGTCTACGGCGGTATTCAACCGTTGCCATATTCATAGTAAACGTGACGGGTATGTCACGGCTCCTTCTACCGATGAAGGACAGAAATACGGCTATGTATTTTATGACTGCAAATTAACAGCGGATGCCAACGTGAAGAATGTTTATTTGTCCCGTCCGTGGCGTCCTTTTGCTCAGGCTGTGTTCATTCATTGCGATTTAGGAAAGCATATTCTTCCGGTCGGTTGGCATAACTGGAATAAGAAAGATGCTGAGAAAACCGTTTTCTATGCAGAGTATGACAGCTATGGCCCGGGTGCTAATCCTAAAGCTCGCGCTGCTTTCTCCCATCAGTTGAAAGATACGGAAGGATATGAAATAGAGTCCGTTCTTGCCGGTACTGACGGTTGGAATCCGATTGCTAACGGCAATGCATTGGTAAACATTAAACGTTGATTGATAAAACAATTCTGATATGGTAAAGAATAAAACAATATTGGGTGTTCTTACTCTGCTATTGGGTTTGGCATTGACTGCCAGTGCGGAAAATTATCCTTACAGGAGCGATGTACTTTGGGTTACCGTACCCAATCATGCCGATTGGCTCTATCAGACAGGGGAGAAAGCTACCGTAGAAGTACAATTCTATAAATACGGCATCCCGCAGGATGGTGTAACTGTCTGTTATGAACTTGGAGATGACATGATGCCTTCGGATACGAAAGGCTCTGTTACGTTGAAGAATGGTAGAGCCGTTGTTACTATCGGCACAATGAAGCAACCCGGATTCCGGGATTGCCGTTTACAGGCTACTATCGCAGGAAAAACTTATAAACATCATGTAAAGGTAGGTTTTTCGCCCGATAAACTTCAACCTTATACGAAGATGCCTGCCGATTTCGATGAATTCTGGGATAAGAGTAAGTCTGAAATTGCAACTTTCCCTTTGTTGTATACGAAAGAGCGGGTTGAAAAGTATTCTACCGACAAGATAGACTGTTACTTGGTTAAACTACAGTTGAACAATCGGGGACAAAGTATTTACGGCTATTTAACCTGTCCCCGGAATATGCAAAAAGGTGCTTGCCCGGTAGTGCTTTGTCCGCCGGGTGCAGGAATCAAAACAATCAAAGCCCCTCTTCGTCATAAATACTATGCAGAGCAGGGATGTATCCGTTTTGAGATGGAGATACATGGACTCAATCCGGAGATGTCCGAAGCGGAGTTCAAGGAAATCAGTAATGCATTCAACGGCAGAGAGAACGGGTATTTATCAAACGGACTGGATAATAAGGATAATTATTACATGAGACGCGTTTATCTGGCATGTGTCCGCAGTATTGACTTTCTAACTTCTTTACCCGAATGGGACGGTAAGAATGTCATTGTGCAAGGGGGTAGCCAGGGAGGTGCTTTGGCATTGATTACCGCCGGACTGGATACACGGGTAACAGCGTGTGTAGCCAATCATCCGGCTTTAAGCGATATGGCAGGCTATAAGGCTGGCAGAGCGGGAGGTTATCCGCATTTCTTCCGTGTAGCAGGTATGGATACTGCCGATAAGCTGAATACAATGGCTTATTATGATGTAGTAAACTTTGCCCGCCGGATAAAAATTCCTACTTACATGACTTGGGGATACAATGATGATACTTGTCCGCCCACTACCAGTTATATCGTATATAATGTGTTGAATTGCCCCAAAGAAGCGCTAATCACTCCTATTAACGAACACTGGACATCTGAAGCTACGGAGTATGGGCATTTACTTTGGATAAAAAGACACCTGAAATAGCGATTGGCCGTTAACGGTCAGTGATTGTTATTAATAAGGTTATCACTGACCGTTAATCCTTATTTCTCATTTCTTTGATAAACATCAATAGTTGATAAGACAGGAAATGACAAACGAAGCAACTATTTATTTGTTAGCACTTTATGTCTTTTGGTGGCATAATAGTTAGACAGGCTAAAAAGTCAAAAACAGACAGGAAAAGTCAGAGTTCCGTTACCTGTAAAACAATGTGCTCGTTGAATTTATATATCTTTTTCTTTCAATATGTCACTTATAAGTTCTATGACTAATTCAGGATATACTGTTTCTACATAATTTTGTGCCCTATTTAATACTGTCCAATAAATATCTCCATTTTCACCTTGAACTAATGAGTTCCAATGTGTTGGAAAATAACGCACCAGCATACCTAAATAATATGAAAGTAAAAATGTTAGTGCAATTTCTGAATAGTAGTTTTTACCATCAAACGGTTGAACTATATGCAAAACAGGTATTGAACCAAACATTTTGTTTACATATTTATGTAGGAATAAAGGCAAATTATTAGTGAATATTTCACTACTGCAATTCAATTCGTAGATTTGATTTGAATTTATAGTGGTGTACCCAAGCTCCTCGAATGTATGCTTTATCGATTCAAACTGCGAATTTACTTTGCAATGAAAACCCGATTCATACGAAAATGACATTTCATTTACAGAGCAATACTTCTCCTCAATCTCAAGATTTTTTAAGTCCAAATTTAAGTCAGGTATCCTTGAAATAAGGTCATTAAGTGTAAAACTAAAACCCACATTTGGAATATCATATCCTAATCGCCAATCCACTCCACCAGAATTTACGTGAATAGAAATTCTATTTTTAGTTTCATTTATTAATTCTGAAAATAAGCCTTTACAAGTTTTCACCTCCAATTGCCCAATGTTTTTGAGACTTTTGCCTATATCATTCCCTGAAAGAATATTTGACCAATTCATTGTTTGCAATCCGTGTCCTGCTATCAAACTGTTTTCTCCGCTATTTGGTCTTAGTAATAGTATCAATGCTCTACTTAATGTACTTATTCCATAATATGTCAGTAAAGGGCGAACAGTATAATTTGCTAATTCTGCATTTCTAAAAAATTCACTTGATTGTTTAGCCGCAGAATTAATTTCTTTGGTTCTTATTGAATTTAATTTTCGATTATGAATTTTGTAAAACCATTTTTGTACAACATCTCTATTTTCAAGTTGTAACAATTGTTGCATTATCTCTATTTTGTCCATAATTGAATTTTAAATAGTTTTAAAAACTGCCCGATTATGCTATTGCCAGCATTACAGCCTATTCATATATTTGCTGCAAATTATCTGAATTACACAATACATGAAAAGAATGCTTCTTTCACATACAAATTTAGTGAATGTTTGAGAAATAACCATAATTACTTTCAAAATATTTTCTGTTGAATCAATCCCAAGAATATTTTTTCCTTTTTTCTCTGATAAGCATCACTTATATGGAAAGAATAAATAAGGCAACACTTTTTGAAAATTTACTCTTTAGAGAAACGAAAAAGGAAGAAATTTTCAAAAACCGCTTGCGGCCCGGTGTTGCCGTTTTATTCTTGGAATATACCTTTGTGTTCAGATAAAGAAAGGATTAATTAAGATTATTCCATTGGAAAATAAGATATTAGATTTGTTACTGCTATTGCGTAATTCTCACCATCTATGCAGTAAAAGCCTAATTTCTTGGCAAATGCTCCGCTTTTGTCGTTGGCACACTCAATGCCGATATAATTGAAACCATATTTTCGGGCTACTCCGGTCAAAAAACTAAGAAAGTGCGTTCCGTGTCCTATCCGTTCTTTGCTAAAACTCAATCGGGCGATAATCAGGCAATCAGGTGGGAAACGGCTTTTAATCCTCCTGATACACAGATATAAATCTACCCGACTGTTTCTTCGAGTGGCTATTATATTATCCACAGTCAGCCATACAAGCGATTTTCGATACTTAAAACGTTCCATCAGATAGCAGTCTATGTCGGCTCTTAGTTCTTCATATTCAGTCATCGTCTAATTCCTCTCTTTTTTTTCTTCTTGCGTTCCTGTGCTTGTAATTCTTCTACTGGTGTAGCATTATTATTGCCCTCTCCCAATGAGAAGATAGATAATAGAGAATCGCCACTACCGTTATTTTGCTGGTTGTAAAAATGTTTTTTATCTGCCCTGCTATCAAGGTTACAAGAAATATTGTTTTCTTTTTCACTGGATTGGAATACATCTTTTTTCTTTTCGCCAGTAAAATATTGTTTTGGCTCTTTCAACTCCTGCTCCTGCATTCTCAGTTTATCGTCAATGTTTCCGTTCTTCATCGTGTTGGAATACTCAAAGGATTCGGATAATTGGCGGTTGTAACTGAATAGTTTATCAAAGCCTTGTTCTGCTTGTCGAAAGAGATTCACACGGTCAAAGCCGCCTTTTATTACTCCGTTCTTGGTGTTCTTGTGGTTAGTAAGCGGTGATGGCTTCTTTTTGTTTGTTTGGTCTTTACGGCTGACAATCAAATGGCAGTGCATATTTAGTTCGTTGTCGGAACGGCTACGGTCAAAATGTATCTTCCCGTAAAACTTTATATCCGCTTCAGATAGCCCTTTGTTGAAGTTCTTGGCATATTCAGGAATAAACACTTCCCGAACATACCGTTTCATGGCTTCGGCTTTCTCCTGTTCGGTGTTCCCCATTGCCCGAAGCTCGCTTTCCGATGGGCTGACATGGATAGCGTAAAACTTAGCATCCGTTTTCAAGAGTTGCCCGATATTGGTATCTATATCTTTTATGACCTTTGATTTGTAGATATTATCATCCGTTAGGTTGAAAAAGCCATCGGTATAGATACCCTTTTCCATCCGTTCCAAATCTTCATGCTCCATGTATGAAGCTAATTGGCGGCTACTTCCTACATTGTTATATGTTCCTCCCGATGGTGGTGCAAAATCTATGTGCATGGTTCTATGTATTTATCAAATTGACGATTTCCTCTTTTAAGTTCTCTTTCCGTTTGCCGTCCATCACGCCACAAGTTGATAACTCCGAATAGAGTTGTATCAGTTGGAACATTTTTTTATAATCCCGTTGGTGTATCTGATACAGGGCGGTGAGTTGTTTCCCCTGCTGGTTGATTACATCGGCGTGCTTACCGAACTGTTCACTTACCTTTTGCAGTACGGCTGTTTGCCTTTCTTGACTGGCTGCCAGTTGTGAAAGGATAAGGTTTTCCAATTCCTTGCCGATAGCATCGAAGCGAACGGCAATAGAATTGGCGGCTCGTATCATGGGGTTCAGTTGTTCTTCCTCGTAGTGACGGATGAAACGGATTATATCGTCCTGCCGTTTGTTTATTTTCGCCAGTTCCGATTTTACTGATTCCGGTGCTTCCGATGGGTTGATACACGCTTTATCAATATAGACAAATGCCAAACGGACTATTTCCCCTTTTTTCAGCGAATAGCGTTTGCAGAGTTTATCTATCAACTTACCCGTCTGTCGGTCTATCCCGATGGTGGTAAGCGTGGATATATGATTGGTCTTATCCATGATTATAACTTTTTTATAAGGAAAGTGAGATTTATTCAGTTGATTATAAGCGAAATACATTTTTAGGTTATAATCACCGTTATAAACGGTTACGAATGTAACCCGTTAAAGCCGAAGGCTTTGCCCCGCAGGGCAAGAGGAAGAACAGGACAAAGTCCAGTTCCCTCTTGCTTCATTTAGCGAAACGAGCCGAGCCACAAGGCGAGGCGGTTCCTGCTAAATGGGGAGCGTTGCACTGCATCAGGCGGTAACATTACCCACCTTGTTTTGTAGTAGTTTGCCTATCAAGTTGGTTTTCCTTTTTGAACCGTTCGTAGGTCTTACTATCGGCATTTTCTTGAATAAATGTTCGGATGTCGGCTGCACGGTAATAGGTCTTATGACTTATCGTAAAGTAAGGAAGTTTGCCACTTGCCCGATAGCGTTGCAGGGTTCGGAAAGATACTTTCAGCAGGAAAGCCAAATCTTGATTGTCGAGTATCTTATCGTTTTCGTCCAGTACCTTGTCGGTATTGATAAGGGATTTCAGGTCTTGCCCGATTTCAGATAGCTTTTTCGATAACCGTTCCATCCACTTGTCGAAGTTTTCGTTGTCTATATACATTTTGCTTCATTTTTTAGTTTAACATCATTGTTTTCAATCGATTGATGAAGCAAAGTTCGGCAAACGAGCGCAAATAAGTTAGGGGAGTAGATATACTACACCCCTAACAATTATTGATAAGTGTCTGATTTATAGATAGCCTTTCTTCTTACTTTCTTCGACAATGGTTTTGCGAAGCATATCTAAAAACTCGGTGCGCTTATTGGCTTTACGGCAAATTACATTATCGTGCTTTTTGTGGATGTCACCCAATTTGATATTGAATAGATATTCAAAGGCTCTGCCAATTTCGGTCAGGGGTGATTCTGTCCCGTTGTGGTTAACCACCCGTTTAGATAGGAATAGCCCACTAACCAATTCCATGATTTCTACAAGGTAGGTTTCATCGGTGAGATAAAGCGGTGAAAGTGGAAAGCTGTTTTTTCGATTTTGGAACTGAATCGGGTATTTAATACGCATATTGAGTATGCGAATTTCTGTATTTACAAGTCCTATCGCTTCATCAATAAGCAGTAATAAGGCATTTTTCCCCCGTCTCAAATTGTGAGCGGTACGATTTGAGCCTGTTCAGTCCAAAAGAGAAGTAGCGTAACAATACAGCGTAATCCTGTTCATGTATGGCAACGCTTGCCAAATGATTGGCAAGTTCTTGCAACGCAGCCATTAATTCGTTTATGGTAAACTTTTTTTGTGAGTATTCCGACAATAGCCGAAAAAATCTCTGTTCGAATAGCTTGTTCATTATAATTATTATTTATGATAAATATGTTCATTCACAGTTTGTTATTCATGTATTTATCGAATTTATACGCCAATTTATAAGCGAAAAGCAGATTTAAGACACCAATGAATATTCCTGCAATAAGATAGCCTCCAATCTTGATAGCAGTAAATGAACAAACAATATTATTTATACCCCATATGATATATGGGATTGAAAGCAAAGATGTTATAATCATCGGAATATATCTTCTGACTATAATCCATTGAATGATATGTATAATAATATGAAATGAATATGCCATAAATATAATAATCCACGCATCATACCATTGAAATGTCAATGCCGTTAAAGTTACTATGCTGATAATTAGATATTCCTCCCATACAGCCACTACAAAAGCTTGAACAGATAGGTGTCTCAAGCTTTGAAGATGTTTTGTTAACATAGGAAATTTTTCATCTAACCACTCTCCGTTCTTATCAAACCAAGTTTTAAGTCCTATAATCTCCTCAAAATCATGAAGCATAAACATGATGGGGAGTGAGTATACAATAATCTCTATTTTATCCATTTACTTATGAATTGATTTGCAAAATTACCATCGTTTGTTTTTGGAGAATTGAAAATTAAGTCATATTTTTGTCCAATCACGCCAAATATTGTTATGATTATGTACATAACGGCAGGAACATTCAATATTATGCTAAAACAGGCTGATTCACTGGGTATAAGTGAATCAGACACTTTACATGCTTTACAGTTAGATACTTCCATATTTAATAACCCTACAAATAGAATTGATTCTGAGATTGTTGTACGCTTCATTGAAATTTTGATAAAACAAAAATCAAATGATAGGATTGGGCTTGAAATGGGATTTCGTTTTCCTTCATCTATTTTGGGTACAATTATAAATGTATATCAGAATTGTCGAACCTTAAAAGAAGTATTTGAGAAAATAACCCCTTTATGCTCCCGCAGTAAATACTCTATGCCAATTTTCTAATTATAGTGATACTGATTATTTCTATCATATAATGAAAGTGCCAATGGAATTTTCTTACAAATATCCATTAGCGTCCCGGCAGATATATGAGTCGCAATATGGAATAATCCTCCAATTAATATATACCTTAACAGGAAAGTCGATTACACCAGTTTCAATTTATACTCCCTATGAAAAAGAGGGAAGCAAAGATTTGTTAGAAGAACGGATAAAATCGACTGTACACTTTGGAAAACCATTTATGATGGTTTTTGATAAAGAGTTGTTGACTATGCGTGTAATCAATGCCAATCCTGAGATATTATCAATAGCGGAACGGTTAATTGATGAATTATTAAAGGCAGAACGTAAAGAAAGTATATCATCAATTATGAGGCAACACATTTTACAAACTATACCTAATTTAGATTTAAGTCTGAAAGAAGTAGCAAGGTATTTGAATATGAGTGATAGAACATTGCAACGAAAATTGTTTATAGAGAATAATTCATATCAAAATATTCTCTGCAACGTACGAAAAGATTTAGCCTTAAAATATCTTGCTGAAAATATTTCATTCGTTGAAATAGCATTTCTTTTAGGTTTTGAATCTCAAAGTGCATTCAATAAATTTTTCAAAAAGAATTTTGAGAAACAACCCTCAGTTTTTAAAAAGAACAAATAAATTAAGAACAAAAGATATAATGAATTTGAATTTTTCTATCTTTGTAATAGAGTTATTTGAAGCAATGGAAAAACACAGTAGATTAAAGCAGTCCGCTCGTTTCTATGTCATTACCTCTTGTCTATCTATAATTAGATAAATAATTGTTTTATAGAAGAATACAAAATTTCCTCATCTTCTTATTAAAGAACTCCAATACTTCTTCCTGCATCTCCTTGTTAAAGAAATGCTTCTCATCCCATATTTTAGTCACAAGCCTGTCACCGGCATGTTGACTGTCCCATACTGTTCGCATTGTTTGATATGCATCTCTTACTCCTTCTATCGGGAATAACTTATCTTTGCTTCCATTGAAGAAAAGGGCGGGTTTAGGACATGCGATACTTGCCGTATGCGGATAATCCAGATAACGCCTTAAGTTTGGAATAAGCATGGAGTAAGCGGAACCGCCCTTATTCTGATTATTAGTCAGCGTCATCAGATGCTCTGTGGTATTCATCCAGCAGATGGAAGCGGATGCTTTTATACAATCAGTCAGCGCAGCCAGCATCCAGGAACGGTAGGCACCCATTGAGAACCCGAGGCAACCTACTCTATTTTTATCGACAAATGGCAGTGAAGCCAGAAACTCGGCACTACGCACATCATCCATGTTGATAAAAGCCCCCCAGGATGCCCCCATTTGCATGAAATTGGAAGCCAGTGCCTGCTGTCCGTCATAACTTACTCCTTCCTTTCGTCCGCGTTCTCCCCAAAACAGGGCGTCGATAGACAGTACTACGTAACCGTTTTGTGCAAAGTAATCTCCGGTATATTGTCCGTCGTAACAACGGACCACCCAATCTTCGGCATCAGCCGATATTTCCGGTGAGACCCCGAAAGGACGTACCATTTTCTCTTTGCCGATGGAAAAGTGTGCTCCATGATCGTGCAGCATTATCACAGCCGGAAAAGGCCCTTTTCCGTCAGGAACCAATAAATAAGCTGGTATGCGGGACCATTCCGAAACATTAAACCATACCTTGCGGGCTTCATATCCCGCCCGCTGCTCTGTTCCGACGACAGACATATCGTATTTCGCGGGAGCAGGTGGCAGATTCTGCATGCACTCCATCACTACATTTCGTGTTTCGATTCTCCATTTCCCGAAGTCTTTTGTGGTAGACTTTCCCCATGCTGCGGGATAGGTAAGTTGCTGTTTCAGTTGCTCGTAGAAAACGGGCATGTTTTTTGTCACTTCATAACTTACCGTATCAGCTTGTTGAGCCTTTATACCCAGACTTACGGTAAGGAAAACAGCATAAAGTATAACGCTTGGTTTCATAGTGGTATTTAAAATAATGACAAATATACGATATTTTCGGCGAAATGCGTATCTTTACCCCACAGAACGAATATGTTATGAGAAAACTTCTATATCTGGTCATAGGCTTATTGTTTGTATTTGCATTACCGTCCGGAGCACAGCCGGAGTGTGTCTTTACCCATTATTCGTCCGAAGAGGGACTTTCGCAGAATACTGTCATGAGTATTCTGCAAGACAGAAAGGGAAATATGTGGTTTGCCACTTGGGATGGCATCAATAAATTCGACGGGTATGATTTCAGGACTTATAAGGCAAAGTTTGATAACCGCATTAACCTGACAAACAACCGGGTGGACTATATGTATGAAGACCGGTACGGCTTTCTGTGGCTGCTCACTTACGACAATCAGGCTTGGCGTTTTAATCCCCGTACCGAAGTATTTGAACGTGTTCCTGCTATGAAAGAAGAAGGAAGCAGGTTTGTGGTAACTTCAATCAAGGTATTGCCTTGCGGTTCGGTCTGGTTGCTTTCGGAGGGAGAAGGGGCTATCCGTATCAAGACCGATCCGGAGAGTTTTCGCCTTTCATCAGAGATGTACTCAGCTGATAACGGTTTGTTTCCGGCTGCACGTGTATACGATGTTTATGAGGATACTTCCGGAAATGAGTGGATGCTGACTGACAACGGGCTGGGGATGCTTGCTGCCGGAAGTGGTGCCCTTACGTCCTTTTTCGTAGAGAAAACATTGAAGAAAGAGAAAGGCGGCCAAATTTTTTATACAGCCCAGGAATGTGGAAATGAAATCTTTTTCGGGTCGGATAGCGGACGCGTATGGCGTTATCAGAAGAAAAACGGCCGGTTTCTGTTATTGCAGTTGCCTTGTGCCTCACATATCGTGGCTGTAGGAAAGATTGACGAACATAATCTGATAATGGTTACAGAGACAGACGGCTTTTTTACTTACAATGCGTCCGCTAAGGCAACTGTTCATTATCCGGCTTCCCGTCTGCCGGGTGCTCCTGTTCACTCCATTTATATAGACAGAAACTCGGAAGTATGGTTCGGGCAGGATATTGCGGGAACCGTTGCACATTTTAATGCAAGGACGAAAGTGCTGAAAACGGAAGTAATCCTGGTAGAGCCTACATCTACCGACCGTTCCCGTCCGGCTTTTCACGTGCACGAAGATATTTTCGGTTCTGTTTGGGTGCATCCCTATGGCGGAGGTTTTTCGCGTTTCGATAAGGCTGCTAATTGCCTGCGTCCTTTCTATAACGGCTTTTCGGATACCGACTGGCGTTTTTCCAATAAAATCCATTCTGCTTTTTCCGACAGGCAAGGCAATCTGTGGATGTGTACCCATTCCAAGGGACTGGAGAAAATCACTTTCCGCTCTTCCTTTTTCAGTATGATGACGCCGGAACCTCATCGGTATGAATCATTGAGCAATGAGGTGCGTGCTCTTTGCGAAGACACGAAGCATAATCTTTGGGTGGGACTGAAAGACGGCAAAATAAGGATTTACGATAAGAATCGCACGGAACTGGGATACTTCACGGAGACAGGTACGATATCACATACGGGAATACCGTTAAAGGGAAATACTTATTGCATATTTCAAGACAGTAAGCACAACATTTGGATTGCCACCAAGGGTGAGGGCTTGGTAAAAGCCCGGCCTCAGGGTGGAGGACATTATAAACTGACCCGCTATTGCCATAGTAGGGATGATATCTACAGCCTGAGTGACAACAATGTATATTGTGTCTATGAGGACGTGAAAGGACGTATCTGGGTTGCCACTTTTGGAGGAGGAATCAACTACCTTACCCATAACCGTGGCGGACGGGAGATATTTGTCAACCACCGTAACAACCTGAAAGGTTTCCCTATAGATAATTGCCATAAGGTACGCTTCGTTACAGGTGACCATCGCGGAAATATATGGATTGCCACTACAGTCGGCGCATTAATGGTAAACAGTGATTTTAAGAAGCCCGAAGATGCAGTGTTTCATCACTATGTACGTGTGCAGAACGATGTAAACAGCTTGAGTAATAACGATGTGCACTATATTCTGTCTACCCGGAAGAACGAACTTTATCTGGTTACTTTCGGCGGCGGGTTGAATAAGTTGCAGACTATAGATGCTGCCGGCGACGCAATATTCAAGTCGTATGGCGTGGCCGAGGGATTGCCTTCGGATATATTGCTCTCCATACGTGAGGATAATAGGGGCAATCTTTGGATGAGTACGGAGAACGGCATCAGCAAATTTATTCCTGAAGAAGAACGTTTTGAAAACTATGCAGACGGTCATGTCTCGCCTCATGTCCGCTTCAGCGAAGCAGCATCGGCCTATACTTCGTGGGGAGACTTGCTGTTTGGTACGAGCAACGGCGTCTTGCTGTTCAATCCCGATTCTATCAGGAAGAGCACATATGTACCGCCGTTAGTGTTTTCCAAATTGCTTATAGCCAATGAAGACGTTGTGCCGGATGAAAAAAATATATTGAAAGAGAGTTTGGATGATACCCGTGAATTGAAACTCTCGCACGAGGAAAACATTTTCACGATCCGTTTTGCCGCACTTGACTATACGGAACCTGCCGGAATACAGTATGCCTATATTCTGGAGGGATTTGAGAAATCTTGGAACTATGTCGGCAAGCAGCGTACCGCCACCTATACCAACCTGCCCAAAGGGCATTATGTGTTTAAGGTACGTGCCACCAATGCCGATGGAGTATGGACGGATAACATGCGCTTGCTTGATATTGAAGTGCTTCCTTCCTTTTGGGAGACTCCTTTTGCCTATTTCCTGTATGTCCTGTTTGTTCTGTTGATTATAATAACGGCTGTTTATATCTTGTTTACGATTTATCGTCTGAAGCACGAAGTTGTTGTGGAACAGCATATGACAGATATGAAATTGCGTTTCTTTACAGATATTTCCCATGAACTGCGTACTCCTTTAACCCTGATTTCAGGTCCGGTGGAATACGTGCTGGAGCATACGCAACTGCCGGCGGATGCCCGTGAACAGCTACAGGTTGTGGAGCGCAACACAAATCGTATGTTGCGTCTCATCAATCAGATACTCGACTTCCGTAAGATTCAGAACAAAAAAATGAAGATGCAGGTGCAGCGTGTTAATGTAGTGGCCTTTACCCGCAAGATAATGGAGAATTTCGATTCAGTGGCCGAGGAGCATCACATTGACTTCTTGTTCGAAACGGAAAAGTCGGAACTTTATCTGTGGGTGGATGTCGATAAGTATGAAAAGATTATTTTCAACTTGCTCTCCAATGCTTTCAAATATACTCCGAATGGAAAAATGATAAAGGTTTTTATCCATGAGGACGAGGAAACCGTTTCTATTGGCGTGCAGGACCAGGGTATCGGTATTGCTGAGAACAAGAAGAAATCTATTTTTGTCCGTTTTGAGAATCTGGTAGACCGTAATTTATTCAATCCAAGTACCGGCATCGGCTTGTCGTTAGTAAAAGAGCTGGTGGAGATGCACAAAGCTTTGATTACGGTAGATAGCAAGTTGGGAGAGGGCAGTTGCTTCAAGATAGACTTTATGAAAGGTAAGGAGCAGTATGACGAATCGGTGGAATTTATGCAGGACGATATAACAGTTGGTCTGGAGGCTTATCACCGGCAAACGGCGGATACGGAAGATGCGCAGTCTTCACAACCGGAAACGGGTTCTCAGGAAAAAGGCGGTGGAGATGCATCCAAAGATTTGATGCTGCTGGTAGAAGATAATTCCGAACTGCGTATTTTCCTGCGCAGCATCTTCGCTTCCGAGTATCGCATTGTAGAGGCTGCCAATGGTATGGAGGGGCTGCATAAGGCGTTGAAGTTTCTGCCGGATATTATTATCAGCGACGTGATGATGCCGGAAAAAGACGGTATCGCCATGACTCGTGAATTGCGTGCTGATATGACTACCAGCCATATTCCCATTGTGTTGCTTACGGCGAAGTCGTCCATCGAAAGTAAGTTGGAAGGATTGGAGTACGGTGCTGATGATTATATAACCAAACCTTTCAGCGCCACCTATTTAAAAGCACGTGTAAAGAATCTGCTTGCCCAGCGGCAGAAACTGCAAACTTTGTACCGCCAGAACTTGATGCAGGCAGGAGCGGTTGCAGCTGTTGCCGATGAACAGAGTATCGGTAATGTCCAGGATAATCCTCAAACGGATAAATCTGCGGCAATGTCTCCCAACGACCGTAAGTTTATGGATAAACTTATAGAACTGATGGAGAAGAACATGGATAACGGTGACTTGGTGGTAGATGATTTTGTGCAGGAACTTGCCGTGAGCCGTTCCGTATTCTTCAAGAAGTTGAAAACCTTGACCGGCTTGGCGCCTATCGAGTTCATCAAGGAAATGCGTATCAATCGTGCAGTTCAGTTGATAGCCACCGGTGAGTATTCCATGACGCAAATATCCTATATGGTGGGTATCAATGACCCTCGTTATTTCAGTAAGTGTTTCAAGCAGAAAAAGGGAATGACACCCACGGAGTATCGGGATAAAGTGCTGAAATAAACCATTATTTCGTGTTCTGAATGAACATAAACTATTGGAGTCTTGTTGTATTTGAATTACTTGAAAACTAAACAAAGTCTATGATTATATATTTGATATGCTTGCTGGTTATTGGCTTGATAATAGCCTGGAATATAAAAAAGGCTCCTTCGGATAAGGATTTGTGGGGAGAGGATGAGTAAGCTGTAAAAAGAGAAAGATGAATTCCGAAGTATCAGAATTTCGGAATTCATCTTTCTCTTAGTGAATATTATTCAGAAAACGGAAGCAATAATCAATATCCGGGATTTTGGTCTTCCATACTCAACTGGCCGTTGGCATCGATAGCTGCTTGTGGGATAGGCCATAATAATTTTTCTCCTATGGTAGCAGCGGCTGTACCTATCATATGCGGATTGTATTTGTTGTTGTATTCAACCAATTTACCGGTACGACGAAGGTCCATACGACGATAACCGTTTCCAAACATTTCGCAGGCCGACTCTTTCAATATGATGTCCAAATCAATATTATTTTCAGCTGTTAAACCGGCGCGTTCACGTACAACATTCAAACGCTCCAAGGCTTTGGGATCATTCAATTTGTAGTAAGCTTCGGCTGCTACGAAAAACATTTCCGGCAGTGTGATTACGTGGAGGTCGCGGAAACTCTTTCCGGCATTATAGTCAGCGGTTTGGCTATCGTCAAATTTACGGCAAGGCTGTACAGACCAACTGAGTTTTTGCGTGGAGGCATCGTCAAAATCATATTTGGCAATAACCCCGTCCGGATATTCTGCCAGGTCTTTTACGTAAGTGGACATTGGCTCCATTTTGGCTGTTTTATCATTTTGTGGAATGATAAATGTGTTTTTCCGGTTTTCCGGGTCTTTGGCACGCCACTCAGCAACGGAAGCAGCGTCACTTTCCCAATAAGCCGGATAATACACTCCTACCATTTTGCCGTCAGCTTTGCCGCCATTTTTGTAGAAAGAGAAATAGTCGCCGATAGGCTTGCCTTTTTCATCTTTAAATCCGTTCTTGATATCCCATTCTTTCTTGACCAGTAGGGTCTTCATGAAAGTTGCATCGTAGCGTTTGTCTCCTTTTTCAAAATTTCTCAATGCATGCATGTAAGGTATGAAAGATGAACTACCATTTTTCATGCCTTCTTCGCTACCCCCGTAATAGTTGGAAAAGAAACTCTGCCAACGATTACCGTCATTTTTGTCATGCTGGTTTTCTGCATCGTATTCCACATCGAAGATGAACTCTTCATTGTCATCTCCGGAACGGTCGGCAGCCCATAATTTGGCGAATTCGGTTGTCAGTTTACGTCCGGCAATAACTTCGTCGGCATAGGCTGCCGCTTTGGTAAAGTAATCATCTTTCTTTAAGTCCCATGCAGCAGACAAGTAAGTTTTTGCCAGCAATGCCTTAACGGCTTCTATGCTGGCTTCCCCTCCTCCTTTTGTTGCAGAAGAAGCAACCAATTTGTTATTGTCGATAATGTTGGTCAGTTCTGTGATGATATGCGTATATACTGCTTCTGCCGTAGCACGGGGCTGTTCTTTGATTTCACCGGCCTGTTTGGCATATTCGGTTACTAAAGGAACGCCACCAAAATTATTGACCAGCAAGTAATAATACAAACACTCGATGAAACGACCTTCATCAATGTTTTTTTGTTTTATATCTTCACTCACCGTTGATTGTGCAGCATAGTACTGAATGGCAAGACATGAACGTATTCCATCGTAGCAATCTGTGTAGAAGTTTTTTACAGTCCCATTTTCAGGAGTAAAATTAGACCAACGGTGAAGAGCTGCACTGATATCATTGCGTCCATCCTGATACAAGTCTGTTCCGGAGTTGAAATAAGCGGTTACATCACTGCTGTTAAAGATATTTTTCAGTTGGGCGTATGCATCGTATGTCAGAGCTTGTAAACCGGCAGAAGTGGTAAAATATTCCACATCATTTACCGCGCTTTTATTGTCAGGTGTGAGGAAATCGTCACAGCCGGTCAATGTGATAGAGCCAGCCATGCACATTGTGTATAATAGTTTTTTATATAGTTTCATATTACTTATATGTTTTACTGGTTAGAATTTGATATTTGCACCAATCTGGTAGGTTACGGAAGCCGGTCCGCCGTCAGTCAGGTTTGCGCTTGCCCATTCCGGATCGAAACCATCGTAGCCGGTGAAGCAGAACGGATTAAGTACGTTTACGTAAAGGCGTAAATGTTTAACGGCTATTTTGCTCATCCACTTCTTCGGGAAAGTATAACCTAAAGTGATGTTTTTAACCTTTACAAAAGACGTTTTTTGGTATCTTACTCCCGAGCTGCTTTTACTGAAGTAACCGCCACCTGTTTTTTCATAATTGTTAGGATAGGGGTAAGCACCCATGTGCGGTGTTTCCAAGTAAGTGATGTCTCCTGTTGCCTTGTCCATAACCGGAGTTCCTGCCGGGATATAGTAATCGAAACTCATCTTTTGACGGCCACGGTCGCTGATATCCATGTATTGTTCGTGGAAATAACTGCGTGACCATTGTCCTTGTTTGGTGTAAAGCATAAACGAGAAGTCGAAGCCTTTATAGGTCATTGTGGAGCTCAGGCTACCGGTCCATTTAGGGTCGGTGCATCCATAAATCTGCTTGTCCTCATCATTGATTTTTCCATCATCGTTCCAGTCGTTTACAGCCATCTGACCTTCGTACCATTTCAGTTTATTGGGACTCTTGGGACCATATTTGTCGTACACTTCCTGTAATGTATAGTGTTTGTCTCCATTGATAGTGTGCATCGTGACCCCGTCTGCCGTAATTACACCTGCATAGGTGTAGTCGCGCAGTACATTCAGGCGTTCGCCTATGAACCAGTTGTTGCTGACATCGTCTCCGCTCGGCAGTTCTTTGATTTTACTCCAGTTGCGTGCGAATGCTACATTGACATCCCATGTAAAGTTCTGGTTGCGTATAACTCCGAAGTTGACGCCCAACTCAATACCGGCGTTCTGAACAGAGCCGATGTTGGTTGTCAGGCTGCTTTCTCCGGTTTCCAAAGGCACTGTCGATTTCATGATTTGTCCGTCGGCAAGGCGGCGATAAGCATCTGCCGTTATATTGATCCGGTTCTGCAATACGGCAAAGTCCACACCGAAGTTGAATTCCTTGATTTTCTCCCACATCAGGGCTTGGTCAATGATTCCGTTACCGTAATAACCTTGGAATTCATTACCGCCGATTACAGCATAAGACGGTCCCGATGTGTAATAGCTTGTAGCATAATCTCCTACATTATTGTTACCGGTAATACCATAGGACAGGCGAAGTTTCAGATTATCCAACCATTCCACATCTTTTAGGAAATCTTCTTCGGACATTCTCCATGCCAGGGCGGCAGAGGGGAACCATCCCCAGCGGTTGCCTTTTGCGAAGCGTGAAGAGGCATCGGCACGTACGGTAACTGTGGCCATGTAACGTTCTTTGTAGGCGTAGTTCAGTCGGGCAGCTACGGAAACCATGGACGATTCGGTATACGAGGACTTGGTAGCCTGGTTTTTGGCACCTTTTTCCATGGCATGGTAAGACAATCTGTCATCAGATATATTGGTAACGGATTGGGTATAAGTTTCTTTGTCTGTTCTATACATGGAGAACAATCCCATAGCTCCCAAGCGGTGATTGCCCCAGGTCTTGGTGAAATCAATCTGGTTATCCCATGTCCAGTCCATCCGGTCTGTGTTGACAACCGATGCATAGTTTTGCTTTTTATTCTGGTAATATGCCGTTCCGTCAGGATATTTGTCCGAAACGCCGGTACCCATGAAGATGCCTTGACGTCCATGGTAGAAGTTGGGAGAGAAAGTCGTTGTGAATTTCAGTCCTTTCATAAGATTGAAGCGGAGATAAGCATTACCGAACACATGGAATTTGCGGGTCTGATTTTCGTAAGCATCGATATCCAAATCAACCAATGGAGACGGAGTAGATGTTAAAGACATATTGCCCACTTTTGCTGGTTTGGCCAACAGGTTTCCGTCTTCATCCCACGGAGAAATGACCGGAGCAAACCAGAAAGCATTGTTGTAAGGAGAATACGCATTGGAAGAATCGGTAATCCAGTCATCCTGCACATCGTATACCATATTGACCGACATACCTGCTTCCACTACTTTAGATAATTTGCTGTCGAAAGCAGCTTTGATGTTGAAGCGGTCATAGCTGTTTTTCTTGAAAACATTTTCTTCGCCTTGATAACCAGCGCCCAAGCGGTAGGATGTTTTCTCGCTTGCACCGCTTGCACTGATGAAGTGGTTTTGTTGTGAACCGGTCTGCAACACCTGGTCTGCCCAATCATAACTTTCATTATTCATCCACCGTGTATACAAAGGCGACTCTTTCCACTCAGTGCCATTCTGGAATACAGACTGCAAGTCTGCATCTTTGATTATATATTTGATATGTCCCGTTTCATCCGGACCGCTTGAAGTTGTATATTTGGCAAAGCGGTAGTTCATCCATTCCGTAGACTCCATGAATTTGGGCATGCGGGCTACTTTTCGGATACCGTAGTAACCATCGTATGTAATTTCTACCGGTTGGGCTTTGCTTTGTCCGGCTCCGGCTCCTTTAGTGGTAATCAAAATCACTCCTTCGGATGCACGCGAACCGTAGATGGCTGTGGAAGAAGCATCTTTCAGCACATCGATACGTTCGATATCTTCGGAGTTCAGAAAGTCGATAGAAGAGACTACCATACCATCCACTACGTAAAGAGGACCGTTTGAATTGTTAATGGAAGATTGACCGCGGATTTGCATGCTGAATTTACCATTGGCGCGGCTGTTGGTTGCCGTGATGTTGACTCCCGGAACAGATCCCTGCAGAGCATCTTCTACGCGGAGCGCACCACGGGCGGCCAATTTATCGGCAGAAACCGAAGCCAAGGAACCTGTCACATCGGTTTTCTTCATTGTTCCGTAACCTACCACCACCACTTCATCCAATGCCTGCGCATCTTCTTTCAGTGTTACCTTAATGTTCTTCTGGCTGCCCACTGTAACGGTTTGCGTGATATAACCGATAAATGATACCTGGATTTTTGCATTGGGCTGTACGCTGAGTTTGAAATTACCGTCAATATCGGTAATTACACCGTTGGTCGTACCTACTTCCAATACGTTTGCACCGATAATAGGTTCACCTGTACCGTCGATTACGGTACCTGAGATTTGGTGACCTTGTGCAAAGGCGATTAAGCATAGCATACTCAACGACAGAGTAGCCAATGCTCTTTTTGCAAGTCTTTTTAGATTCATAAGTTTGTTTTTTATAGTTATTAAATATAGTAAGGCTGATAATCGTAATGAAGTATTCTCACCCGTTATCGAACACAAAAATACATGATATATCGTAAATATTATAGTATTTTTTGATATTCTTTGTGGAAAAATTAACTGTTGTCCTCTGACTGTCTGTGTAACATATTCTCCTTTCTCCCTTCACATCTCCCTATTCATCAGGCTTTGCGGGTGAACCCTTTGTTGGGAGGACCATAACGGACAAGCACCTCATTTTTTATGTCAGAGACACTACCGGATAGAAATTTCCATAGCGTCCGTGCTTTCGCAGAAAACCGGCAGGCACGAGTTGCTGCGAAAAACTGTTCGGGTTGCTTCCCCTCATGGCGGCAGGGTTTTGCTTTTTCAGTTCTTTGAAGATGTCGGCAGCGGAGAGATTTCTTATTTTTTCTTTAGGGTCCTCGGATGTTGCAGGACGGAAACAACTGCGTAGTACTTCTTCTGCCGGATTGCGGTGCTGGAAGATGAGGTTGTGCTCTTGGAGCTCTTCCTCTTCTTCGGCCGAAAACCAATAGCGTGCTCCATCCGAAAGTTCCTGTTTCAGTTGTGCATAGATTTGCTTGTGCTCAATGCAGGTACAATCAATTTTATCCTTTACCTCTACACAGAGAAAACGGCGGCTGCCGGTGTTGTCGGACAATAAGTCGAAACGGTTGCTCGTGCCGATGAAAGAAGCAATACGGGGTAGGGTACGGAAATTCTTTTGGTATGCCTTGCAAAGGTTTAAATCCGCCATTTGCATCAGGTTTTTGAGCAGTGGTATTTTTCCTGAAGAATATTTATCGAATTCATCGAGGTTTAGCAGTCCCATTTCCGACATTTTGCGGGTGGCATTGCTCCGTGAGGTAAGCTCCACTTCATCCGAATAGTAGCGGGACAGGCTGTCGGGCATCAGACTTTTGCAGAATGTGGATTTCAGGCAGCCCTGTCGGATGCTGACGAGTAGGGGAGCTACGCTGTTGGCATGCTTTCCAGTCTGTCCTGTCCATTGGGCAGTGAGACCGAGCATCCATGTATGGAAACCGTTTATCCAATATGATTCGGACGAGATGCGTTGGGCCAGTCGGGTTATCCGGTCGATGCCATCCCAAACGGGAAGCTGTTCAAAATAAAGCAGGAAGGGATGATATTCAGGTACATGTTTGGAGAAAAGAAAACGGCTGATATCTTTGTCCCAACATAGAATTCCCCGGGCATGGGCTTCGAGGCATAGGGTATTCAGTTCCCGTTTGCCAATGGTGACAAACGTTTTGTCTGCGGCATTGGCGGGGCGGTATTCGGTTTCGTCTGTCAGCAGGTTGTAACGGAAGAGGTAACTGTTTTGCAAAAAGCGGTTTACCTGTTCTGTCAGGTTACATTTTTGCACGCGGGCAGGTTTGTCATGCTTCCGGTTTCTTAGTAGAAAGAGGATAAATTTCATAATGCTTTTTTTCATGGTATGCATTGTTTTTATTAATGGGTTCATGCCACTAAGTTACTATCGGCAGGAAGCCTTTTGCAAGCCTTTCTTATACTATTTTTATTGGTGGTACAGTATGTGGAAAGACCTTGTGTTATTGTATTTTCAATGTGAGATAATTCTTTTTCTCTCGTTGCAAAATAGGGTGTTGACTATAGTCAACCGTTCTGTTCATTACTGTTGGCTGTTCTGTTTACAACAGTCGGCTGCTTTGTTGACTGTTGTCGGTAACCGGTTTATCTTAAAGGAAAAATAGATTATCTCGTAGGAAAACACTATATTTACACAATATAAATAAATACTGCACAATGGCAATTCATTTTGAATGGTATGAGAATCCGGTTCCACCAAACCGGCCGGATGAGAAAAAACTCCATGCACGCATTACGTACAATGGAAAGGTAGGGACAGACTACGTGAGGCGTAAAATCCAGGAGCGTTGTTCGCTGACGGAAACGGATGTAACGGCTGTGCTCGATGCACTGTCGCATGTGTTAGGGCAGGAACTGGGCGACGGACGCCAAGTGCATCTGGACGGGATAGGCTATTTTCATCCTACGCTGAAATGTATAGAAGAGGTGACGGCAGAGACGAAACGCAAAAATACCAAGGTTCGCTTAAAAGGTATCAAGTTTCGTGCCGACCAGGCATTGAAGAACGAAGTAGGAGCTGTAAAGCTTAAAAATATCAAGCATGACGGACACTCCAGTAAGTTATCGGACGTGGAAATAGACATGTGTCTCCGTGCTTATTTTGCCGACCATCAGCTGATGACCCGTGCAGACTTCCAACAGATTTGCGGATTTATGAGGTCGAAGGCTATGGAACATATCCGCAGATTGAAGTTGGAAGGAAAAATACGGAATATAGGGCTGCCTATGCAGCCGATATATGTGCCTGTGGAGGGATATTACGGGATAAGCAGGGATAGGATTGTCAGGAAATGATTTTTAGACTTTTATTATGGATTTGCGGGTGAAGGCTTGGAAAGAGGCTTCACCCGCAAATGCTGATGGATAGGGAGATGTGAAGGGTAAAGAGATAAATGACAGATGGATATAAGCATATATCCTTATGATGTTTTTTTAGCAGGTAAAACAATTTTTAGCAGTTTTATGTCAAAATCTACACAAGAGATGTGACTTAAAAAATGAATTTTGCCCCGTGAACAAATATCGTGGAGAACATTATTTTTTTAACACATCTTTTTATGTATAATCAACAAAGACTAAAGAAAGTTGCTTTGATGCTCATGATGAGCATGCTTTGCCTGATTTCCTTTGCACAGGAAAGACAGGTGCAGGGCATCGTGAAAGACAAGAGCGGTGAACCGATGATTGGTGTCAACGTTTTGGTAAAAGGTACCACCAACGGTACCATAACTGGAGTGGACGGAGATTTTACGCTTTCGGGCGTGAAAAAGTCCGATATCCTCTCTTTTACCTATATCGGCTTTAAGAATAAAGAGCTGAAGTATGAAGGAGAGAAACTGCTGAATGTGGTTTTGGAAGAGGATTCCGAGTTATTGGATGAAGTTGTTGTCATTGGTTACGGTACGGTGAATAAGCGAGACCTGACCGGTTCCGTAGCTTCCGTCAGTTCGCAGGATATTGCATCTATTCCGGTATCTAGCGCTTCCGAAGCATTGACCGGTAAAATGGCGGGGGTGAATATCACTACTACGGAGGGTTCTCCCGATGCGGATATTAAGATACGTATACGTGGTGGTGGTTCTTTGTCGCAAGACAATTCACCTCTTTATATAGTAGACGGTTTTCCTGTATCCAGTATCAGTGACATTGCTCCGTCTGAAATTCAGAGTATTGATGTCTTGAAAGATGCTTCTTCTACAGCTATTTACGGTGCACGTGGTGCTAATGGTGTAATTATCGTTACTACCAAGAGTGGTAAAGAAGGAAAGGTTCAAGTGGATTTTGGCGCTTCGTTCGGTTTTAAGAAAGTGACTAAAATGACCGAAGTGATGAGTCCTTATGATTTTGTAGCTTATCAACGTGAAATCGGTTCGTTGGATTACGGAAATTATAATGATATGGATATCTGGAAATCAATCGATGGTATTGACTATCAGGATGAGATATTCGGACGAACAGGTAATCAGCAGCAATATAATGTGAATGTGGCCGGGGGTAGCAAACAATTGACCTACAGTGTAAGTTATGCTCATAATGAAGAAAAAAGCATTATGCTTGGCTCAGGCTTTAAGAAAGATAATATCAATGCAAAGCTTAAGTCGGAACTGAACAAATGGCTGACTTTAGACTTCAATGCGCGTTTGAGTTATTCTACTATCGAGGGTTTGAGTGGTGGTGCTGATACGAATGAGTCCAATGCTGCTAATTCTACTGTAGCCAATGCGGTGGTTTTCCGTCCGGTCAATGCTTTGTCTCATAGTTCGGATGATGATGAGGAGAGCAATGCTGCTTTACAGAAAACGCCTTTGGAACGTTTGCTGGCAACGAATAAAGGACGCAATTCTTTCCGTCAGAATTATAATTTCGGTTTGAATTGGAAGCCGTTTAAGAACTGGACTTTCCGCTCGGAATTTGGTTATGGTTGGAGATATGAAGATACAGAACAATATTGGGGTACTGACGCTGTAAGTAACTCTAAATATGGTTATAACGGACGTCCTCAGGCATATTTGCTGCGTGAGACGACAAAGAACTGGCGCAATGCCAATACTCTTACTTACGAAAATAAGAAAATGTTTGATGGTCGTGACCGTTTGAATGTGCTCGTGGGACATGAAGTGAGCAGCAGCATGGAGGAATCCATAGAGAATGTGTCTGTAAATTTCCCTACAACAATGGGATTTGAGGATATGAAAGCCAATATGGGGGCCGGCACGGCATTGCCGAACCAGTCTACTATCTCTGCCGAAGAGAACATGCTTTCATTCTTCGGGCGTGTCAATTACACGATGATGGACAAGTATTTGCTTACGGTAACGGTACGTGCCGATGGTTCCAGTAAGTTTGGAGATGGAAACCGTTGGGGCGTTTTCCCCTCTGCCGCATTGGCATGGCGTATTTCCGATGAGGCGTTTATGGCTAATACAAAGGATTGGTTGTCTGCATTGAAATTGCGTTTGAGTTTTGGTACGGCTGGTAACAACCGGATTAATTCAGGGCTTCTTTATACTACTTACTCGTTGAGTGGCAATGATTCCCGTAATCCTTTCTTCAATGGAACCAGTACACCTATGTTGGAACATGGGACCTATCTTTATAACCCAAAGTTGAAATGGGAGACTACCGTTACCCGTAACTTGGGTATTGACTATGGTTTTTGGAACAATCGTATTTCGGGTTCGGTAGATGTATATTGGAATACGACCAGAGATTTGCTGATGAAGGCGGAGATACCCGGTAACTCCGGTTATTCTTATCAGTATCAGAATTTTGGACAGACTTCGAATAAAGGTATTGAAATGTCGATGGATGCAGTATTGGTAGATACGAAAAACTTCAGCTTGAACTTTACTGCCAATGTTGCCTACAACCGAAACCGAATTGACAAATTGACCACCGACAGCCCTTGGCAGAGTAGCAATTGGGCAGGAAGCACTATTTCCAAATATGAAGATTTCCGTGTGGAAGAGGGTGGACGTCTGGGTGAAGTATGGGGATTCCGTACCAATGGATATTATACAGTATATGATCCTGTTACCAATCCGACCGGAGAATTGGTATGGGGCGATAAACAATGGGTGCTGAAAGATGGCATGAAAGACAACAGCCCTACGATAACAGGAGGTTCTTACTATCCTGGCGGATTGAAAATACAGACCGATGAGAATGGAAATCCTTTGAAACAGCGTCTTGGAAACACTGTAGCTCCTTGGGTAGGCGGTTTTGGGCTGAATGGGCGTTTCGGCAATAGCCGCACCGGTGAGTTGGATGTGAATATCTTCTTTAACTATTCTACCGGCAATGTGATTATCAACGGTACAAAATTGGCATCGTCTTTCCGTTCCGGCTCTAGGACCGGTTATAACTTGAATAATGATTTCCGTCTTGGTAACCGATATACATGGATCGATCCGGAAACAGGCTTGAATCTTGCCAGCTCTTCAACCGCAGTCTTGAATCATTATGGTGACATGCAAGCTGCCGGATTGCGCCTGAATGAAATCAATTCCAATGCCAATATGTATAATCCGGCTGCTGCTTCTACTATGCAGTTGATAGATTATGCGGTGGAGGATGCTTCTTTCTTGCGCCTGAACAATCTTACTATCGGTTATTCGCTGCCTAAGCACCTTGTTAAGAAAGCATTCTTGCAGAATGTAAGGGTTTATCTGACCGGATATAACTTGTTCTGTTGGACCAGCTATAGCGGAGCCGATCCTGAAGTGGATGTGAGCAGCAAGCGCAACGCCATGACACCGGGTGTGGATTATGCCGCTTATCCCAAGAGCCGTACGTTTGTAGGCGGCATTAACATTACATTCTAAAACCTAACAGATATTGACTGATATGAGAAATATATATAAAACTTTATGTTTAGCGGCAGGGTTGGTTGCCATGACTTCCTGTTCTGATTTTCTGGATCAGACTTCTCCTTCCGAACTGGATAATAAAACTACTTTTAATAACACATACTATACGGAACTGACCGTGAATAAGATTTACGGAAGTCTGACTCAGGACCAAGCCTACTCCAACTTTATGCCTATTATAGCTGGTCTGAATACGGATTGTGAATTGGTGGACGGACTTGGTACCGATGCCAGCAATACCTCCAGCGAACGCGGTAATATGAATTACAATGCTAATCCGGGTTGGACGCAACTTTCGCGTGTGTGGAATGTGATGTATGGCATTATTGAGAACGCCAATCTGGTAATAGATGGCATAAACAACAGCGAGCTGATTAAGACGAAAGGCGATGATTGCGATATGATGCTACGCTTCCGTGCCGAAGCTAAAGTGTTGCGTGCAATGATTTATTTCGACTTGATTCGCCTTTTCGGAGATATTCCGTTTGCTACCGGTGCTTCGGATAGCAATCTGGAAAATGTGTATGTAGGGAAGACTGACCGTGATGTTATTATGGAGGCTTTGATTGGCGATTTGGAAGAATCCATTCCTTATCTGCCTTGGGCAGGTGGTACAACTTACACCACAGAGCGTGTCACCAAAGGATATGCACATGGTTTGCTGGCAAACATAGCATTGACCCGTGCCGGATGGTTTATTCGTGAAACTGCGAAGGAAGGATATGTGACAGCTACGGAAAACTCAGATCCGGCTTATCCTACTCAGCGTTGCGATGATGAAAAACGTCATGAGATGTATAAATTGGCAGAGGAACATCTTGCCGCTATCATCAATGATAATACACACTCGATGACTCCCACTCTTGCAGGTTATTGGAATGGGGTGAACTTGTGTGAACTGGATAATACCTATCGTGAAAATTTGTTTGAAATCCCGATGGGGCTGAATAATAGCAGTGAATTGGGGTATACTGTAGGATTTCGTGTAAACGGTGCTTTTCCCGGTGGTGTGTCTGAGGAACATAACTATGGTCCGAAAGGTAATTCCAGTGGTAAGCTCAAACTGACAGCTCCTTATTATATGTCTTTTGATGCTGCAGACCTGCGTCGTGACCTGACTTGTGCCCTGATGCAGATTCGTACGAAGAGTGGCGTTTATAAAGAAGATATGCTTGGCAATGCTCCTTTTGCCATTTATTGCGGCAAGTGGGACTATCGTAAGATGAAAAATCGGAAAGACGGTTGGTGGGATGCTGTGAAAGCAAGCGACCAGAAAGTGTGCAGTGGCATCAATGTTGTAAAGATGCGCTATCCTCATGTTTTACTTATGTATGCGGAGGTTATGAATGAACTTTACGGCAGCTATAATACAGGTGGCGAGTATTGTTCAAAAACAGCTTTCGAAGCTCTTTCCGAGATACATACACGTGCCTTCAACGGTGACAAGGCTGCTGCAGAGGCTCATTTGACGAAACTCATTAATGAACAGGGTTTCTTTGAAACGATTGTTGATGAAAATGCCTGGGAATTGGCAGGTGAGGGTGTACGTAAATTCGACCTTATCCGTTGGAATCTGCTCAGTGCCAAGATTGACGAGTTCAAGGAGAGCTATCGTAATGCAGTGAATAATGGTTCATATCCGGCTAAAATTTATTATAAGTTCAAGGAGGATAATTTCACGATTGATGTAACCACATTCAATTACAACGAACCTGTGGATGCCGGTTACTTTAGCGCCAATTTCTTCGGCAGAGAGACTACAGATGCCAAGCAGGAGCAACTGCTTGTTAATCTGCCCAGTATTTCGGCAGGGTTGAACCGTGTAGTGAAAAACCGTTATTTGCTTCCTATCGCTTCTACCACGATTTCTACATCGAATGGCAAGTTGCATAATTCTTATGGATATAGTGATTAATCTTAAACACTCAAGGAAATGAAAAATATCAGAAATATATTGGCTAAAGGGGTATTTATGCTCCTTGTCTCTTTACTTGCAATGGCATGTACAGAGAAAAGCGATTGGGGTATTGATGCCTCGTACAGCCGTCCGTTTGGAACCAATGAGGATGGTATAAATGTGACAAAAGATGAAAAAGTAGCTCGGGTTACGGTAACTTGGGATGCCATGCCCGGCGTAGAATATTATATTCTTGAAATAAGCAAGAATGAGCTGACTGATGAAATTCCTATGGGATCGGAAGAAAACGGTAATCTTGTTTATGGGAATACGGTAGAAAACCGCATATTGAAAGCTCCTTTTTTAATTGACAATCTGGAAGCAGGTGCGGAATATTATCTGCGTATTAAGTCTGTGGCAAATGGCAAGGAATCCTATTGGGCTTATTTAGATGAACCGTTCAAAACAGTAACGGAAGAGGATGTATTGAATGTGCCTGCCGAAGAGGATCTTCCAGTTGCATCAGGTAAGGTACGTATGTCATGGGAAGCTGGTCTGACGGTAACGCATTTCGAGATTGTGGGCGGTGCTGCTCCTATAGAGCGGGCAATTACGGCTGAGGAAGCTGCTGCAGGAGAGGCATGGATTGAAGGACTGAAAATATTCACAGCTTATACTATCAGCATTTATAATAATGAAACGTTACGCGGTTCACAGGAAGTGGTAGTGCCGGGATTGGAAATAGAGTCTACCGTAGATGAGATTACAGCCAATACGGCAAGATTCTCTTGGGATAATACAGTGGATGTGGACCAATATATCTGTCAGCCCTCTTCAGCGCCTACTCCGGATGATGCCACCGGAGCTGTTTCGCTAAGTGTTTCCGAGGTAAATGAACATGCCGTTATTATACCGAATCTGGAACCAAGTACAGAATACACAGTTTATGCTTTCTATAATGGGGCTATATGTGCACGTGCTACATTTACAACAAAGAAGGGAAAACCTGTTGGGTATACGGAATATAATGATGTTGAGGCTTTAATAGCCGATTGGGATAAGTTGTCCGGTAATATTTTAGTGACAATCAGTGCAGATGCAGATTTGAGTAACAAATCTGAGATACCTGCTGCGGTTACTAATATTGTCTTTTGGGGTGAGGGAGCTACACAACCGAAATTAGCTGTTAAGAATATGCAAACTTTAGGGGCTATTGATAAAATAGAGTTTTATAATCTGAATATCAGTGCACTTAGTAACGATTGTGTTATTGCTCCGAATACAGAAGGTTCTTCTATAGCAAATATTGAAATAACTTCATGTACTATAGAAAATTATCGGGGTATTGTTCGTATGCGTAAGGTAAATGGGGAAAGTAGTCTGAAATTGAATATTGATGACTGTATTATTAGAAACTTGGGTACTAAAAGCACAAGTAACTACTATGGTATTGTTCAAACGGATGGGGCTGTGAAATCTGTAATTATTAATATGATGAACTCTACTTTTGCTAATCCAGGTGGAACCAGTGCATCGCTCCTAAGAGTTGATAAGGCTGATAATTCCATTTCTGTAATTAAAAACTGTACTTTCTATAATTTAGTTGATAAAGATGCTCTTGTGAGAGGAGCGAAAGGTAGTCTTACTGTAGAAAATGTTTTATTTGCAGGTAATAATACTTTCCAGATATTCTATGATGATAAAACTCTTCCGGCTTCTTTAAATTGGTCGAAAGTTTATAGAACATCAGACCTTACTGTTTCAAAACCTGGTTCTACATCTACTACAGCTTTGTCCTATTCTTCATCCCAACTGTTCCCGAATGCATCTTCAAGTACCGATGTGCTTGATTTGACTTTCGGTGCAGATATTCCGAATGAAGTTAAGATAATCGGTGATCCGCGTTGGAATAAATAATAAATTTAATAACATGAACTAATATGAATACAAAATCTATTTATACAGTAGGCAAATGCTTGCTCCTCTTGTTACTTATCTTCACAGGTTATGCCTGTGAAGATAACGATGAAGGCAAGGAAAATACAAGTGCTCCTGTTCTTATTTCATGCAATATCAATGGTACGGAGGTTGATCTTGCCAATATTGATTCGGAAACGGAGAACAATTTGACGGCGGGTACTGATGGTTATGTGGAGTTTGTCTTTAGCAAAGCCATGCGCCAGACTCCGCCGACTAAGGATGAAGAAACCGGTGAAGTGCTGACAACCGGAATTTATTTCAATGATAAGGTTGCTTCCAATCAGATTGTCATCAATTATGAGAAAGTCCGCTATCCTTATTCTGTCAGTGAAGGTTCCGAATGTTCCTTATTTATCGAGGCGGGTACATTGACGGATATGCAGCATCGTCCTTACAGCAAAGATATTACTTTGAAGTTTACAGCCACTTCCGGTATTTCCGGTGGAGATAGCGAAACGGTGTTTGATGCTGTTGTTGATGCAAACGGAAGAGGTGATTATACCACTGTACAAGCTGCTATTAATGCCGCTCCTGCCAATTTGACATCGCCTTACCTGATTTTTATTGCAGCAGGAACCTATAATGAATGTGTATATATACCTAAAACAAAACCGTTTATTCATTTGATTGGAGAAAATCCTGACAGAGTGAAAATTCAATTTGCGTTGAATCGTGTAGAGGAGCAAACTAATTCGGATACATGGCCTTATTCTATTCACAATCCTAATTCACCTGCGCGCCTTGCAGGATATACCACAGATCAGAATTGTGTAGTATTGATTAAAGCTACTGATGTTTATCTGGAGAACATTTCCATTATTAACTTGTACGGTGCATTGAAAAGCCGCTATGACGGTGGTCTTGGAAAAGGTGGACAAGCTGAAGCTCTGTGTAGCCATTATGATAGATTGGCTATGAATAATTGTAAATTGGTTTCATTCCAGGATACGTGGTGGACGCGTTTCCAGAAAGTGAACGGAACGTATGGTATTTGCCGGGCTTATGTACAAAATTCATGGATTGAAGGTAGTACGGACTATATCTGGGGAAGTGGTGATGTGCTGATAGAAAACAGTACTTTTTATAACACGGGCAATGGTAGTTTTATTACGGCTTCACGTAGTAACGAAACCGATGCTTATGGGTATGTGATGAAAGACTGTACGATAGACGGTGAGGCAGGTATAACCGCTTTTTCTTTCGGACGTCAGCAATCAACTTCTGCGAAGGCGGTTTTCATTAACACTGCTTTGAAGATGGATATTATAGACGGTCATTGGACTGCGGGTAGCGCAGCGCCTGCTCTTTTTGGCGAATATAATACGGTTGATAAAAATAATCAGGTAATTTCAACAGGAGATATGACAGTTGGTAGCGGCAGCAGTCAGTTTACTGCAAAAGTTCTTTCTGCAGATGAAGCTGCCGGATATACTTATGAGAACATCATTGCCAGAGAGGGATGGAATCCGAAACAATATATGCAGACTCCAGGCACTACTATGGCTACCTTGGAGGGTACTACTTTAAGTTGGAATGCAATAGACGGAGCTGCAGGTTATCTTATTTTTGTGAATGGCGTCTATTTGGCGCAGACTACCGAAACTTCGGTATCTGTTACGACTGCTGCTGACGGGGTATACACAGTCAGGGGAGTAGGACACTACGGAAGTATCAGTGCTGAATAATTGTTTTATAAAAGCCGGTAAATCTGCTGCCGGCTTTTATGTATTAAAAAACTTACTTATGAGAATATTGAAACTCGTTTATTTTGGTTTGCTGTGTTTCATCCTTTCTGCTTCAGTAGTGGCATGTTCGGATGATAATCCGGTTTCTGGCGGAACGGAAGTTCCGCCAGAAACTGATAATAATGGGGATGGAGATAATAATCCGGATACGGATAATACATTGGAAGAGTATCCTGCTCCGGACCGTTCTTCGATTGCTGCATTTCCGGGTGCATATGGCGCCGGTCGGTTTACTACAGGCGGAGCAGGTGGAAAGGTGTATGTGGTGACTTCATTGGCAGACACCAACGAAAAAGGGACTTTGCGTTACGGTATCAGCCAAAGCGGAGCGCGTACGATTGTGTTTGCAGTGAGTGGACTGATAGATTTGAACAGCCCGCTGAAAATAGTAAATGGTGACCTGACAATTGCCGGTCAGACAGCTCCCGGAGACGGTATTTGTGTGAAAGGCTATCCGGTTTCTGTACAGGCTGATAATGTCATTATTCGTTTTATGCGTTTTCGAATGGGATCTGATAATTTCACAACTGAAGGTGAGGCGGACAGTGGCGATGCACTTTGGGGAAAACAACATAAGAACATCATCATAGATCATTGTTCCATGAGCTGGTGTACGGATGAGTGTGCTTCCTTTTATGATAATAGCAATTTTACTATGCAGTGGTGTATTATCAGCGAGAGTTTGAACCGTTCTGTACATACCAAAGGTAATCATGGGTATGGAGGTATTTGGGGTGGCTCACCTGCTACGTTCCACCATAATCTTCTGGCACATCATAGTAGTCGTACTCCTCGTCTATGTGGCAGTAGGTATACTGGTAAACCCGGCAATGAAAAAGTAGATTTACGCAACAATGTCTTTTATAATTGGGGACCTACCAATGGCGGCTATGCCGGTGAAGGAGGAAGTTATAATTTTGTGAATAATTATTATAAACCGGGGCCTTCTACCAATGAAAAACCAAATATTGTCAATCGCATTTTTCAGCCGAATGGAGATGATGGAAAAAATAAAAATGCAAAAGGAACATGGGGAATGTTTTATCTGAATGGTAACTATTTTGATGGTACATGCCCTCAATTAAATCCTGCTTATCAGTCTTTGCTGGAGGAGGTGAACAATGATAATTGGGTCGGTTTGCAGCCGAATGAGACATCCGGTGTACTCTTACCTTCCGGTGGAAAGTCTGCTATTCAGGCTAACTCGGAATTTACAATAACCGATGATGCGGCATTATTTACGCAGTCTGCTTCAGAAGCTTATAAAGCCGTACTGCTGTATGCCGGTGCTTCGTTGAAGTCTGATGCGGTGGACAGGCGTATAGTAGACAATGTACGTAATGGAGATTATACGGCCTCAGGAAGTAACGGCAGTGTGCTGGGACTTATTGATAAGGCAACGGATGTGGGAGGATGGCCTGTATATGTGAAAGAGAATGCCCCTGTGGATACAGACGGCGACGGAATGCCGGATGCTTGGGAGGCAGCCAATGGGTTGAATCCGAAAAGTTCTGCAGATGGAGTCAAATATAATCTGAGTAAGGAATATACAAATTTGGAAGTATATATCAATAGCTTGGTAGAGAAACTTTATCCGGCTAAATGATATTTGTATAATTACATATTTGGATTAAAATACGGATAAGATATGAAAGGTATATATTGGTTGTTCTATTTGCTATTTGTTTTGGGATTCGGGGTTATTTCCTGTTCCGGAGATGACCCGATTGTAGATTCGGAAGGAAATATAGGTAGCAACGGCGACGATGAAAGCAATGGTGAGGAAAACGGCTCTCCTGATACCGGAGTGAAAACATTGGACTATGGTGAGTTATTTGCTTTTCCTTATGCTGAAGGTCATGGTCGCAATGCAACCGGTGGCCGCGGAGGTGCTGTATATGTTGTGACACGTTTGGATGACCCTGCCAGCAAGCCGGAAGGAACTTTACGATATGCAGTAGAGAAAAGCGGTGCAAGAACTGTTGTTTTTGCAATTTCCGGTACTATCATGCTGGAACGTGAACTTAAAACAAAAAATGACAATCTTACGATTGCAGGGCAGACCTCGCCGGGAGGAATCTGTATAGCAAATTATCCTTTTACCATAAACTCTGATAATGTGATAATCAGATTTATTCGCTTCCGTCCGGGTAATATCAATACGGATAATGATGGTCTGGGAGGTTCGGATAATAAGAATATTATTATCGATCATTGTTCTGTAAGTTGGGGAACGGATGAAGGATTGTCTGTATATGGTTCGGAATATACTACGGTACAGTGGTGCTTGGTTGCGCAGTCATTGCGAGCAACTCCTGCCAAAATAACAGGAGAGAAATTTAATACTCATGGATACGGAGGCAATTGGGGAGGACACTATGCTTCTTATCACCATAATATAATTGCTCATTGCGAAAGCCGGGTACCACGTCTTGGACCTCGCTACACGACATTGGCTCTTGATAAGGGTGAACTTGTTGATATACGCAATAATGTGTACTATAATTATGCGGGAGAAGGCTGTTATGGCGGTGAAGCTCAAAAGGTGAATCTTGTAAACAATTATTATAAACCCGGACCTGCAACTAAACTTTTTACCGGCAGTAAGGAAAAACGTCAGTATCGCATTGCCAAACCCGATGTGTATCCGAAAGATTATTCGGGAGCAGATTATAAAAAATGGCTTCAGACCTGGGGCAGGTTTTATGTTAGTGGAAACTGTGTGGAAGGATATAGTGACGTGACTGCCGATAACTGGCAAGATGGTGTATTCGGACAAATGGATGCTAAAAATTGCGAAGGCGGGGAGAGTTCAGCCCTTTGGAAAGAACATACAAGCATAAAGGTAAATTATCCTGTTTCCGAAGCCGGACATGTGACGACTCATTCTGCCGTTGATGCTTATGATATGGTTTTACAATATGCCGGTGCTTGCAATTATAGGGATAAGCTTGATGAACTTATTATAAGTGATGTCAGAAAAGGTGTGGCAACTTGTACAGGCAGTGCCAAAGAATGGGAATCATTGAAGGGATGGTCGGATAATAAACCGGGATATATCAATAAGCCGTCTGACATTGGTACTAATGCCGGACAGTTGGATGAAAAGGGATTCCCGGTTCTGGCAACAGATACTGAAATATGCACTGAAGATACTGACAGTGATGGAATTCTGGATTATTGGGAAAAGGAATATGGGCTTGATTTTAAGAAAAATGATGCGAATGAACGGACTGTTGATGTTAATGGTAAATATACTAATATCGAGATGTATATAAACAGTCTTGTACACGGTATTATGGAGGCTGGTAGTAAAGGCGGTGCTGTGGCTGATTGAGATGTGTTTTGTTTAAAAAGAATTTGTTATGAAAAAGAACTTGTTATTGGCTGTCTGCATGGCAGGGGTTATGGTATCTTTTGTTTCTGAGGTATTTGGACAGAGTTTGCCGGTATATGATACTCCCGACCGTTCTAAGATTCCGGCTTTTCCGGGTGCGGACGGAGCAGGAAAATACACAACCGGAGGAGCCGGTGGTGAGGTATTGGTCGTAAACTCTTTGAAAGATGACGGAACAGAGGGTACTTTACGTTGGGCATTGAGAAAGAAAGGACCTCGTACTATAGTTTTTGCTGTTAGTGGCTTGATTGAATTGCAGTCACCTCTGAAAATTAATAACGGTGATGTTACCATTGCTGGACAAACAGCGCCGGGAGATGGTATCTGTTTGAAAAATTATACGTTGAGCGTACAGGCAGATAATGTAATAATCCGTTTTATCCGTTCGCGTATGGGGGCAGAGATAAAACAAAAAGGCGATGATGCGATGAATGGTTTTAAACATCATCGCAATATCATTATTGACCATTGCTCCATGAGTTGGAGTACCGATGAATGTGCAACTTTTTATGATAACAGTAATTTTACGTTGCAATGGTGTATTATCAGCGAAAGCCTTGCAAATTCCATTCACGAAAAAGGTGCTCATGGGTATGGTGGTATATGGGGCGGTCAAACGGCGTCTTTTCATCATAACCTGCTGGCGCATCATATGAACCGTACTCCGCGTTTATGCGGAAGTCGTTATACTGGCAAGCCTGAAGATGAAAAAGTGGATTTGTTCAATAATGTAATCTATAATTTTGGTAGTGATGGAGCATATGCCGGTGAAGGAGGAAGCTATAACTTTATAAATAATTATTATAAACCGGGACCTCATACGGCTACTAAATCATCTTACAAACGTTTGTTTACTGCTTATTCCGATGATGGGAAACATCAAAATGTAAAAGGAACGCATGGTGTATTCTTCTTTTCCGGAAATTATATGGATCCTACTTGTGAAAAACTGAACGAGAAACAACGTCAGGAGATGATGTTGGTTAATAAGGATAATACAGTTGGATTGATAGTGAAGAACAATTTTGCTCCGAAAAGCGATTTGCTGGCAAAGCAGCCGTTCGATTTTGCAGAACGTACTTCTTTGCAGTCTACATGGGATGCTTTTGAAGCTGTCCTTCAATTTGCCGGCGCATCATACAGCCGTGACATAAATGATAAGCGTATTGTAGAGGAAACCCGTAAAGGGATATATACCAATGAGGGTAGTCATGGGAGTACAAATGGCATGATAGACAGACCGGAGGATGTAGGTGGGTGGCCTGAATATAATTCTAAAACAGCTTTGGCTGATGCCGATTCGGATGGTATGCCCGATGAATGGGAGATAGCTAACGGGTTGAATCCGAATGATGCCTCGGATAGTAAAAATTATAACTTAAATGCAAATTATACGAATTTGGAGATTTATCTGAATAGTTTAGTGGAACATCTCTTTCCCTAATGAATCTCTTCTTTCTTAAATAGGAGCATTTGGTAACTATCCTAAAGAATAAGATGGTATATGGAAATGATTGATTGCAATTACTCCATATACCATCTTTATATTTAAGATTCTGTATTGTCTACTAATTCTTATCTATTCGGTAGGGAGAAACGTATACCTTTCTCCGGCTTTAGTCTTGATGTCATAAATATACGATTGCTGCTTTTGAGATACTGATAGCGGTGCATTAGCTGCAACCAACGGCTTCCGTATCGGTTGGGATAGCAACAGCGGATTATTGCATGACTCTTCTGTCGCCGGCGTCAGCTTTTCTCCATTCAGATATAAAGGGGAGGCGGTACGTATGCGTAAGGTTCCGCCGATGGTGGAAGCTATGGTAACTGTTTGCACTTTTCCTTTTTCCCATTTCATCTCTTCCAGCAGAAAACCGCCGCGACAGCGAATTCCTTTTATTGTGCCATGTTCCCACACATCGGGCAATGCAGGCAGGAGATGAATGGCACCGTCATGGCTTTGTACAAGCATTTCGGCTATGCCGGCCGTGCAGCCGAAATTGCCGTCTATCTGGAAAGGCGGATGGGCGTCGAACAGATTAGGATAGGTCCCCCCGTTTTGTCCGCGTTCATCGGTGGTAGGGTGGAGTTGTTCGGTAATCAGTTTATAGGCGTGATTGCCGTCGAGCAGCCGTGCCCATAGGCAGACTTTCCATCCCATAGACCAACCGGTGGAGTGGTCTCCACGGGCAATCAGCGATTTCTTGGCCGCTTCAAAAAGAACGGGAGAATTATAGGCGCTGATTTGACGGCCGGGATATAGTCCCCATAGGTGGGAAACATGACGGTGGTGGTCCTGAGGATTGTCCCAGTCTTCCATCCATTCTTGCAACTGTCCCCAGCGTCCTACCTGCATGGGTGCCAAATGCTTGGCCACGGTTTGCAGGCTGTCTGTGAAGGATGCATGCTCATTCATTAAGGTGGCGGCTTGGATGGTATTGTGGAAGAGGTCGTAAACCATTTGATTATCCATCGTAGCACCGGCAACAATTACAAAATCGCGTTTACCGTTAACAGACGGACTGTTTTCCGGTGAATAGGAAGGAGCTACTACCAGCCAGTTGTTTTGGGGCTCGCGTACTAAGAAGTCCAGATAAAATTCGCAGGCTCCGCGCATAATCGGATAAACCTCTGCCAAATAGTTCTTATCGCCGGAGAACAGATACCGATCCCATAAGTGCTGGCAGAACCAGGCGTTACAAGTGGGCCAAACACCATATTTAGGACCGTCTACGGCGCCTGTACTGCGCCATATATCGGTGTTGTGATGCAACGTCCAACCACGGCAACCGTACATGGCGGCACTCTCGCGACCTTGTATGGATACTTCTTTTACCAATTGCAGAAACGGCTCGTGCATTTCGGGCAAGGCAGTGGTTTCTGCCGGCCAATAATTCATTTCTACGTTAATGTCGGTGGTGTACTTCCCGTCCCAGGGAGCGCGCAACTGATAGTTCCAGATGCCTTGCAGATTAGCGGCTTGTCCACCCGGTTGTGAAGAACATATTAAGAGATAACGTCCGAATTGGAAGTATAGGGCAGCCATTTGCGGATCGGCAGTAGAACTGAATTCTTTTACACGCAGGTCTGTCGGTTTCTTAATTTGGGAATTGCTGCCCAAGTCGAGGGAAACGCGGTTAAAGTATTTTTGATAGGCGGCAATGTGGGCTTCTTTTCTTTTTGTGTAGTTCTTGCCGGCCTGCTTCATGTATTGCTGTGCGGTTTTAAGTGCATCTCCCGATACATCTTTGTAGTTTATAAAGTTTGTGCCGATGGAGACGTACAGAACAACGCTATTGGCATTCTTGACTTGCAAAGTACTGTCGGAGGTTGCTTTTAGCGTACCGCCGTTATTCTCAATCCAGGTAAGTGCGGTGAATCGAACCTTCCCCTCAATGCCTTCGTGGTCGTTGGCCTTTCCATTGAGCTGCAATTCGTTGCGGGAAGAGATGCAGCGCTCTGTGTTTTCGGTATAAGGAGTGGTGTAATGCGCAGTGAAAGAAATGCTTCTTTTTTTCGAGGCTGTTAGTCTGATAACTAATAACCGGTCGGGAAATGAGGTGAATGTTTCCCGTACATAAGTAACGCCATTGGCTGTGAAACGGGTGGTGGCTATTGCCTTTTCAATATCCAGATCCCGGTAATAGTCATCGTATTTACTGATTCCTTTAAAATCGAGATGCAGTGTGCCGACCGTTTGATATGGCATTCCATTGGCGGATTGTGAGCAGATGGCAGGGCCGCATAACTCTTGCGCTTCTTTATTTTTCCCTTCGAATATCAGTTGGCGTATGCGGGGCAACGCTTCTTTTGCCTTGGGATTGGTGTTGTTGTGAGGTGAACCGCCCCAAACAGTCTCTTCATTGAGCTGGAACCGTTCGTGTATGGGGTCGCCGAAGACCATTGCTCCCAAGCTTCCGTTGCCCAATGGCAGAGCTTCTACCCATTGTCTGGCTGGGCTGTCGTACCATAACTTTAAGTTATTATTACTTTGTGCTGTGATCTTACCGCTGGTGCAGCAAAAGATGAGACACAGTAAGAGCCATTTTTTTATCATTGTTTCTTAGTTTATCCGTTTTAAGATTTCTTCCGCTCTATCTACAATATAGTCGGGGTGGAACTCCTCTAACTCTGTGCGTGGACGGAAACCCCAGGTCACTCCACAGGAAGTTACTCCGGCATTGATTGCCGTTTGCATATCCACACCGGAATCTCCTACATAAAGTACATCTTTTCTATCTGTTTTGGCGATGGATAGAATATCGTCTACAATGGTAGGGTCGGGTTTCACGTTTACTCCTTCCCGTTGGCCGAATACGGCGACAAAGTTTATTTTCGGGAAATAGTGAGCTATCAGTTTTTGAGTTGCTGCTTGGTATTTATTGGATGCAACCGCTATTTGCAGTCCCAGCGACTGTAATTGTTCCAGCAGTTCGGGTATGCCGGGATAGGGACGGCTCTTGTCGGCATTGTGTGCATCGTAGTAAGGAATGAATTCCTTACGGACACGGAGCACATTTTCCTCGCTCTTCTCTCCTTCGGGAAGGGCCCGCTCAAATAGTTTGTTGATTCCGTTGCCCACCATGAAGTTATAGGCTGATTCCTCGTGGGTGGGGTAACCAAGTACGCTCAATGCATGGTTGGTGCTTTGCGCCAAATCGGCAATGGTATTTAATAATGTACCGTCTAAGTCGAATATAACAAGTTTCTTCATTGTTTTCTCTTTTTTATTTCGGGAACAAAGATATAACAATTTGCAGGGGTTATATAAAAACTCACCATAGATAACGAGGATTAATACCGATTTTAAGATAGATGTCTGATAAACCGGAAATCAATGTTATCTATGGTGAGGCAGTATTTCTATGAAGCCTGTTATCTGGTAATTCTGAACCAGTCTACATCTGTCCAGCCGCCGTCGTTGGTAACGATAGCCGGGCGGGTACAGAACATGCCAACTTTGGCACCGATCCACTTGCCTTCTTTTACTTGGAACGGTTTGCCCAATGGCTGGAATTTTTTTCCGTTGAGGCTGTAACTGAAGTGGCACATTACCAACAGGTCGTGTCCGCCTTCGCTCTTGGAAATCTTTTTCCCGTCAGAGGTGAACTTGGCACGCAGGTAAATCGTATTATCCTTTAAATCGACTGTACCGTTTACGGTTTCGGGAGTACCTTTGTCCGCTTTGGGGCAAGATACTTGAGATAATACCAGGCCTTTGTCCGTATTTTCCAGGATAAGTCCGGCGTAGTCAAGTCCCATAACTACCAGTCCGGTACGTTCTCCTTTGTATTTCTCCGTCGGTTTGAAGGTCAGCTTCATTGTGGCGGTAAAGTTGTCGGAAGGAGTTTTTTGCAACAATAGGTTGGCTGCATCCCAAAGGTTCTTATATTCTTTGACAACCGGGTAGGAGTAAAGACGTACAATGCCCCGGTCGCCTGCATAATAGGCCCATTTCTCATTGATGTTGGCATGCCATTGCCACTGCGGAGAGAGGGTATAACCGTCAAACTCATCGCTTTCTTGCGGAGTGCAGATAGGATATGTCTTGCCTACGTTCGGCTTCGTATGAACCAGAACCGGGTCGCCGCAGCCATCGCCGTCTTTGTCGATGCCGATAACCGGCCAGTCGTTTACCCATTTCATAGGTTGCAGGTGCACCAGACGGCCGTATGCGCCGACATCCTGAAAATGCAGAAACCAGTCTTCACCGGTAGGAGTGTCTACCCATGCTCCCTGATGAGGGCCGTTGATGGGGCTGTTACCCTGTGCCAGTACCTTCTTCCATTCGTAAGGGCCGTATATGTTTTTGGAGCGGAGGACAACCTGCCAGCCGGTGGGCACGCCGCCTGCCGGATGGAAGATGTAGTAATATTCTCCTCTTTTATAGAGTTTGGGACCTTCGCAGGTCTGATGCGCTTCATGACCGTCGAAGATGATGCGCGACTGTGTTATGGCTTGGGTGGCATCCGCATTCAACTCGCAGATGGATATGATACTTTTCAATCCGGCACGGCTTCCTGCATAGGCGTGTACCATGTAGACCTTTCCGTCTTCATCCCAGAAAGGGCAGGTGTCTATGATGCCCTTGCCCGGTTTTACGAGCACGGGTTCTGTCCACGGGCCTTTGGGGTCTTTGGCTTTTACCATGAACGCGCCTTGGTCGGGGTCGCCCCAGAAGATGTAGAATTCACCGTTATGATGGCGGATGGCAGGCGCCCATACGCGGTTGCCATGCTCCGGACGTTCCGGTGTTTCGATAGGGGGGAGGGCGTAGGGAACGGCAGCGCCGATGATACTCCAGTTAACGAGGTCTTTGGAGTGTAAAATCTGCAGACCCGGCAGGCAGTTGAAACTGGAAGAGGTCATATAGAAATCATCTCCTACGCGGCAGGCATCCGGATCGGAATAGTCTGCGTAGAGTATCGGGTTCTTATATTTACCGTTGCCTTGGTCGGCTACCCATACCTCGGAAACATAATTCTTTTCTTGTGCCGTCAGCGGCATTGCCAGCAGCAGGCTGAGTCCTAAAAGTGCGTTTTTGGTTTTCATGTTACGATTTGATTCTTTGAATGTTTAATTCTTGATTTTAACCTGCACCGGGTGTTGTAACTCTTCTTTCCACTCGCGCATATAGGCAAACCATGCTTCGGCAGTAGGATATCCGAAAGTTTCCTTGCATGAAGTAAACATGGTGTAATGGTGGAAACGGTTGCTGCCCGGTGCAGAAAGGGTATAAAGGAAATTATCTTTATCTTTTACTTCCTGACGGATATATTTCTGAGGAATATAGGTGGCAATGCCCACTGTCTCTTTGGCGTATTTTACGGTGTCGTTGACCGGCCAGTGCCTTCCCCAACTGCCTATCAATCCTTTGTGATCTGATTCCGAGCGTGTTTCGTTGCCCATGATATTCTGCACACCGGTACAGAACACTTCGTTCTCCAGCGGTTCGTCAAAGAAAGTCTCTACCAGCAGGTCACGGTGTCCGGCATAAAGGATATAGCGGTTGGTCATGTTCAATTCTTTTCCCTGATAGTTCCAGCCTTTTACGGTTACATCGACTATGGTGCGTATAGGGCCATAAGCAAGAATGCTTTCGGTGCGGAAAGCTATCGGTTCTATGTGGGTGGCCTTCGTTCCGTCCCAACCTTTCAGGGCGCCGACACCGCAACTGTTGCCAACCATCAGTACATCGTCTCCGAAACCGCGTGCAAGCTGTTCGTCATTGGGATAAAAACCGCTTTCCTTGATTTCCAGTCCTTTTTTGAACTTGCCATATGGGTCAACGGTTTGCTTTTGATTGAAATAAACGCGGTAGGCCACCAATTCCGATTCGAACATCGGTCCGTGCCCGTGTAGCATATTATAAAAATTGGTAGTGCCCGGTACTGTAACCGACTGTGTGGGGGCGTGCTTCTGCTTTTTTGCATCGCGTATCAGCATTTCGGCAAATACACGTGCCGGATAGGTCTTGTCTGCTTGGGCAGAAGACAAGGTAACTGCCAGCGTTTTTTTGCTTCGGGCAGGAATATCCATGACAAATGCCAGTTCATCGGCTTTTAAATCGCCGTTCAAGTCGTCCAGTTGCGAGGGGATTTCCTCACTGCCGTTCATTACAACAGCCGAACGTACGCGGAAGCCGGGTTGCAGGTCTTTGATTTTCAGTACTACCGGAGCATCGCTTTTGTCCTTGATCCATGAGTTGGTTACTTCTACCGAAATGGTTTTGGTATTTGGTTGTGATTGTGCGGCAAGCGTGCATGCGCACATTAACAGGAAACCGGTTAAAAAGGTCGTTTTCATAAGGAATGTGTTTAATAAACTGCGGCAAAATTAAACTAAATAGAGCAGACAGCTCTTTCCCTTTTGGCAAAAAGACTGTCTGCTTTGCGCTTATTGCTTATTGAACTTTACTTAAAATCCAGCATTTTTCCTTCTGCGCCAATAGCGGAATATACCTTTCCGTCCACTTTCAGATTTTTGGCGTTTTTCACATCCAATGTGTGTCCCTTAGTCTCTATACGTATGTTTTCCAATGTGACACCTTCCGCCTGGCTGATGACAACGCCTTCTTTGGCATCGTTGATGATTACATCCTTTACGGTTACATTCCTGATGGGCATTTCGGGCAGTCCGTTGAAGAACATGGCGCGTCCGGAACCCTTGCAGATGATATTGGAGATGTGAATATCCCGGAAAGAAGGCGTTTCAACAGTCACTTGGGGAACTGCTGTCTTCATGCGGCCTTTCAGGTCTTCTTCCGTTTCTTCACCGGCAGCCTTGCCACCATAGAATAGGTCGAAGAGCAGTGCTTCGTGGGGTATATCAATCATGTGGATGTTATGAATATAGATTCCCTCTACAACACCGCCGCGTCCTCTGGTGCTTTTAAAGCGCAAACCTACGTCTGTGCCGAGGAAAGTGCAATCTGTTACATAAATATTTTTCACGCCGCCGGACATTTCACTGCCCACGACGAAACCGCCATGACCGTGTAACACAGTGTTATTCTTTACGATAACGTTCTGGCAAGGTTCGCCGCGTTTGCGTCCGTCCTCGTCTTTACCGGATTTGATGCAGATGGCATCGTCACCGGCATCGAAGATGTTATTGATTATCAATGCATTCTTGCAGGATTCCAAATCCAGGGCATCGCCGTTCTGAGAATACCAGGGATTGAATACTTTTACTTGGTTAATGGTGATGTGCTCGCATGATAGCGGATGCAGACACCAGCTTGGTGAGTTCTTGAATGTAACACCCTCTAACAGGACTCTTTTACTCTTGACGATATTGAGCAATACGGGGCGCAACCACGGACGGATTTCATTCCATTCCTCGTCTGTTTCGATACCTTCGGGATTGTTGAAGTTCTTGCAGGCCAATGCTCCCTTTAACGATCCGGCTGTGGGATACCATATGGATTTGTCTACTACACCGCCCGACTTGACAAGTGCATCCCATTGGCCGGCAGTCAGTTTGCTTTTTTTCACCGGACGCCAGCTATCGCCCGAACCGTCGAATACACCATAGCCTGTAATGGCTATGTTTTCTGCGTTGCGCGCAGAAATAGGCGACTGGCAACGGCGGGTATTCAACCCTTCAAACGATGTCTCAAGAATGGGATAGGCATTGAAATCATCTGTAAAGACAACGAGGGCATTTTTCTCCGTATGCAGATTGACGTTGCTCAATAACTCAATAGGACCTGTCAGCCACAATCCTTCCGGAATGACTACTTTACCGCCGCCTTTTGCATTGACGGCTTTAATGGCATCATTAATCGCTTTTGTGTTTAAGGTAGTTCCGTCGCTTTTGGCTCCGAATTGCAGGATACTGACTGTATAATCAGGAAACGACGGCTGCTCAACCTTTGGCATGTTGAAAGGCAATTCTTTATAGATGTTCTCATCTATAGAATTTTTGCATTGGGCATGAACAGCATTCTGTGCAGGCAGTAATGCAAGAGAAAATGTGGTAAGCGTAAATAGCTTTTTTAGTAATGTGTTCATTCGTGATACTATGTTAATGAATTTATGAATTCTGATTTGCGGATTAAGCGGCATTTCCTAATCTTTACGTTCCATCTTATTACTTCCCCGTAAGCTGCTCTCACGAGTGGCTTACGAAAGAAATAATAAATGATTCATGTTAACCTAATTCTAACCTTAAATAAATTATTATGAAAAAACCTCTTAATTACCGTTTGCAAATGTATCGGGCTTTGGTAGAAAAGATGTGTACAAATTGTTGGTTTTGGTGTATTTTTTGCGGTTTTACCCTTTTCTTTGTGTGCATTCGGGGTTTTTGCACTATCTTTGCAACTCAAAACTTAGTAAAAAAGGTATGAGTTACAATTTGTTGAAAGGAAAAAGAGGCATTATTTTTGGTGCTCTGAATGAGCAGTCCATTGCCTGGAAAGTAGCAGAAAAAGCAGTAGAAGAAGGTGCAACGATCACCTTGTCCAATACACCTGTCGCTGTACGTATGGGTGAAGTTTCGGCATTGGCCGAAAAACTGAATTGCGAAGTTATAGCAGCGGATGCCACCAGTGTGGAAGATTTGGAGAATGTATTCAAACGCTCTATGGAAGTGCTGGGCGGTCAGGTGGATTTTGTCCTTCATTCTATCGGTATGTCTCCTAATGTACGCAAGAAACGTACATACGATGACTTGGATTACGATATGTTGGATAAGACGCTGGACATTTCGGCAATATCTTTCCATAAGATGATACAGGCTGCCAAGAAGATGAACGCTATTGCCGAATACGGTTCTATCGTGGCTCTGAGTTATGTGGCAGCGCAACGTACGTTCTACGGTTACAATGATATGGCGGATGCAAAAGCACTGTTGGAGTCTATTGCCCGTAGCTTTGGTTATATCTACGGACGTGAGCACAATGTACGTGTCAACACAATTTCCCAGTCTCCGACAATGACCACTGCCGGTTCGGGTGTAAAGGGTATGGACAAACTGTTCGACTTTGCCAACCGTATGTCTCCGCTGGGTAATGCTTCGGCTGACGAATGTGCGGATTACTGTATCGTTATGTTCTCCGACTTAACCCGTAAGGTTACTATGCAGAATTTGTTCCACGATGGCGGTTTCTCCAGCGTAGGTATGAGTTTGCGCGCTATGGCTACTTATGAAAAAGGTCTGGATGAGTACAAAGACGAAAACGGAAATATAATCTACGGATAAAAAAGGATGATGAAGCGGTAAAGTGATAGGGTATTCAGGCTCATAGCCTTATCGCCTTACCGCTTTACCGCTTTTTTATATCCCTTTATAAATCTTACCACTCTATTTTTATTTCTTTAGTTGATTTACATGGAAACTGCTCTTTATCTGTTGCCTGTTACTTTAGGCGATACTCCTGTTGAAACCGTATTACCCTCTTATAATAAAGAAGTGATTTTAGGTATCCGTCATTTTATAGTGGAGGATGTGCGTTCGGCACGTCGTTTCCTGAAGAAAGTCGACAGGGAAATAGATATTGATTCGCTTACGTTCTATACGCTTAATAAGCATACTTCACCGGAAGATATATCCGGATATTTGAAACCGCTTGAGGCAGGAAATCCAATGGGAGTGATTTCCGAGGCAGGATGTCCGGCTGTTGCCGATCCGGGGGCGGATGTGGTGGCTATAGCGCAGCGTAAGAACTTGAGGGTGGTTCCTTTGGTCGGGCCTTCTTCAATCATATTATCGGTTATGGGTTCCGGTTTTAACGGACAGAGTTTTGCCTTTCACGGATATTTGCCTATTGAACCCGGTGAGCGTGCCAAGAAACTGAAAGCGTTGGAACAACGCGTGTATAATGAGCATCAGACCCAGCTTTTTATAGAGACTCCCTATCGTAACAATAAGATGATAGAGGATATTCTGCATAACTGCCGTCCTCAGACCAAACTTTGCATTGCTGCCGATATTACATGTGAGGGAGAGTATATTAAAACGAAAACGGTGAAAGAATGGAAAGGGAAGGTTCCCGATTTGTCTAAAATTCCTTGTATTTTTCTCTTGTATAAATAATTTCTTTTGTGTGTTCGTATTCACGTTCGAAACAACTGCTGAAAAAGTTTCTGTGAAGGTTATGCTCTATTTGCTGGAATGTCCAAAGTTTTCCGCCTTTGAACTTTTTGTTGCATAGGATGGAATCATTGTTCAGGTCAAGGATAAAGTTGTAGACCAGGCGGTTGGTAATTTCATTCTCAAAGTGGTACATGAAACAGAAGTGGAGATTTTGGGGCGGAGCTGAGGGAAGGATTTCTTGTAAGATCCTTTCAGCACCTTGTTCCAGAGTTTCTCCATACAATAAGTAGTTCTCCATTAATATATCCGTTTTGCCTTTTTCGAGTATGCTGCATTGAGGACGGGGCAGTAAAAACAGCATACCGTGTGAAGTTACGGTGATGCGGATAACGGGATTGATATATTCGTTTTTCCGGTTGATGGCTTCTGAGGCCATTGCTTTTCCAATAACATCTCCTTTTTTTGTCACGATAGGTACAAATACGGTATGACTCATTATCTTGTTGAAATAGTATATGCCGAACTGATTGAACAAGATACCCAGAATGAATACGCAGGGCGGCATGATACGGAATAAAATGTAGCGTAGCGTATCGTTCAGCGGATGCCCGAACAATATGGCAAGCGATATGATAAGAAAATGCAGGAAACCGATGAGCAGTAATACACGGGCCGATACTATGGCGGCTTCGGCTCCTTGTGCAAAAAACTGCTTGCAGCATTTATGGGTCTGGGCTGTGTGATAGTTCAAAAAGCGTCTTCTATTCAGAAAGATGATGAGTGGAGGTATAATCGCACTGATTTCCAGCGTAAACGGAAACATTGCTTCCGGACAATAATCAGCGGAAAAAAAGGAAGTTATTGTCAATAACAGTAACATTCCTGTTGTGCTGTATAATATGAATTGAGGGATATGCGGCCCCTTGCGCTGCCACATATAGATACTGGACAACACACCTACGCCTGCACCGATGTAGATAGCAATGTCTTGTATTATGAATTCACATAATATAATGGATATAATAACGGGAATATATCCGAGCGACATATTAAACTTAGATGATAGAATTCGTTGCTTGCCCATTACTACGCTATTTTGCCGTTTCCTATTCAACAAACAGCCGGTATAAAATGTTCTTTATTTCATTTTTTTTGTAGATATTGGGTTGATTTTTCTGCATGGTAGGACGAACGGACCAATGGTGCGCTTTCTACCTGGGTGAATCCTTTTTTTAATCCGAGTTCCTTGTAGGCGGTAAATTGGGCAGGGGTAACATATTCTGCTACGGGATAATGCTTATGCGTAGGTTGCAGATATTGTCCGATAGTGAGTATCCGGCAACCTGCGTCGCGCAGGTCGTCCATGAGCGCAGCCACTTCATCCGGAGTCTCCCCCAATCCTATCATAATGCCGGATTTGGCAACAGTGCCGCTTTCGGATATCTGCCGCAATACTTCAAGGCTTGTTTCATAATGAGCAGCACTCCGTACCAGCGGACTGATACGTTTTACGGTTTCCATATTATGGGAGATTATCTCCGGCCGGGCTTCGATAACCATGTCTACGAGTTCCTTTCTTCCCTGAAAGTCAGGAATCAGTACTTCAACGGTCGTATCCGGGTTGAGGCGTTTGATTTCGCGGATTGTTTGCACCCAATGGGCGGCTCCCAAATCCGGCAGGTCGTCTCTGTCTACGGAAGTGACAACGGCGTGGGAGAGCTTCATTAAGGCGATGGACTCGGCTACGTGCACCGGTTCTTGCGGGTCAAGCGGCATGGGCTTGCCTGTTTGTGTATTGCAGAACTTGCAGCAACGGGTACAGATGTCTCCGCCTATCATAAAAGTGGCCGTACCTTTTCCCCAACATTCTCCCATATTGGGACAACGTCCGCTGCTGCATATCGTGTGCAGACAGTGGGATTCTACAATGCGTTTTGTCTCGGTATAACGTTCGTTGGCACCGATACTTATTTTGAGCCATTCCGGCTTACGTACTCTTTCGCTCATTTACTTTTTCAATTCCCGATTAAAGAAGTTCGTTAATTTGGTATACAGATGCAGACGGGTGTTGCCTCCGAAGATGCTATGGTTGCGGTTGGTATAGACCTGCATGTCGAACTGTTTGCCAAGTTGCACGAGGTGTTCGGCATATTCCGCGCAATTCTGGAAATGAACGTTATCATCCGCCATGCCATGTACCAACAACAGATTGCCATGCAAATTGTTGGCACGGGTAAAGGCAGACGAGGCTTTGTAACCTTCGGCATTTTCTTTCGGGGTACGCATGAAACGTTCGCCGTATACGGTATCGTAATAGTTCCAGTCGGTAACCGGAGCAACGGCTGCTCCGGCTTTGAATACGGGAGTTCCTTCGCTCATGCTCATAATGGTCATGTAGCCGCCATAACTCCAGCCCCAGATTCCGATACGATTTTTATCTACGTAAGGTTGGCGTCCTAAGTACAGGGCGGTTTCCACTTGGTCTTTGGCTTCTTTGACACCGAGATTCAGATAGGTGCTTTTGGCAAATTCCGCACCGCGTCCGCCCGTGCCTCGTCCGTCTACGCACACTACGACATAGCCTTGGGAAGCCATGTAAGTTTCCCAGCTCACGCCGAACTTGTCAAGTACCTGCTGCGAGCCTGGACCGCTGTACTGATACATCAGAACCGGATATTTTTTGCTTGCGGAGAAGTTTGCCGGCTTTATCATCCAGCCATTCAGTTCAGTGCCCTCAGAGGTCTGGAAAGAGAAGAACTCCTTCTTCGGCATATCATATCCGTTTAATTTCTGCTTCAGTGCGGCATTATCTACAAGTGTGGTCAGCGTTTTGCCGTTATTGTCGTTCAGGGTGATGACAGTCGGAATGTCCAGGCTTGAATAGCGGTTCATGAAATACTTCATGTCTGTACTGAACAGGGCGCTATTTGTCCCTGTATGCGATGATAACTTTGTTTTTTTGCCTTTGCGGTCTATCTTGTAGATAGCGCTGCGCAGCGGACTTTCTTCGTTGCTGCTGTAATAAAAACTTCCGTTTTCGGGGTCATAACCCAGAAAATCCTGTACTTCGTATGAGCCGGAAGTGACCTGTTTGATAAGATTTCCGTTTATATTGTACCAGTACAAGTGGTTGTATCCGTTTCTTTCACTGACAAAACTGAAAGTTTCCGGATAGAAAATGATGTTGTCAAATACATTCTCGCGGATATAAGTGTCGCTCTCATCACGTACGGCCAGCTTGCATACGGTACTGCGAGGGTCGGCAAAATACAGGTCGAACCGGTTCTGGTGGCGGTTCAGCGTCATGATGGCAAGCTTGTTCGGGTCTTGTGTGAAACGGATACGGGGAATGTAGCCGCCTTCTTCCAAAGGAAGATTGATTTTACGGGTTACTTTGGATTTGATATCAAAAGTATGTACGGATACTTTTGAATTCTTTTCACCTGTCTTGGGATATTTATAAGTATATTCTCCCGGGTATTTCTCGTAAGGGGCAATATGAGGCACTTCTCCGGCAAATACCGGGAAAGTATAAGAGGGAACTTCCCGTTCGTCGAAACGGATGAAAGCCAGCATCTTGCTGTCGGGACTGAATTCCAAGGCACGGTTAAATGCGAACTCTTCTTCGTATACCCAGTCTGGAATGCCGTTCAGCACTTCATTGCGGCTGCCGTCTTCAGTCACCTGGCTTTCGCTGTTGCCGTAAAGTAATTTAACGAGGAAGATGTTGTTGTCGCGCACAAAAGCCACTTGGTTTCCGTCGGGCGAGAAGATGGGTACTTGTTGCGGTCCGCCGTCCGACAGTTTCTCCACTACATTGTTTATCTTGCCGTCCAAATTCCGCTTCAGGCTATATATATAATGTACTGCTGTATAAGAGTGGCGGTATACAGGCACTGTTTCTGTTGCAATAAGCAATTTGCTGCCGTCCGGAGCAAAGCTGTAGCTGTCGAACTTCTTGAACGGACACTCGCGGGCAGTAGCCGCATCGAACAGCACTTCTACCGGTTTACCTGTCTTGAAAGAGTATTTGATGATTTGTGTCTTATCCGCATTCATTTGCGAATAATGTTCGCCGTCTCCCGGAATAGGGATGACACCCGAAATGTTTTGAGGGATAAATTCTCCGGATACGATTTCTTTCAAATCGAGTGGCTTGCTGTTCTGGGCAAAGCCTGCCAGTGCACAAAGGCAGAAAAAAAGTGCAAAACTTATTTTTTTCATATCTCTTAATTCGGTTATTCAGGGCAAATATACGATAAAGCGAAAATCTAATCTAATTAATTAATGATAAATTCCGTTTTGTGTCAGGAAATTTTTCCGGTTTTTTTCACCATGTCGTGAGTTTTCTTTAATAATTCCCGGCAGAATGCAGAGGGTAAATAATTTATTTGAGTGAGCGCTTAAACAAAACAAGCATGATAGCCAGTGAACCTATCATTATATAAGGGTAAAGCACAATGCCGTTGGCATATGTGAAAACCATTCCCATCAGTCCGTTTATGGCAGTTTGTCCTATAAGGGCGATGGCGAGAGCTATGCCGAATGCCGTTCCCGACAATGAAGGGTAGCGGGTTCCGAGAATACTCAGGATAACCGGATAGGTAGACGATAATCCCATTCCTATTACAGCCATTCCCGCAGCAGCCCGTATGAAACCGGGAGCCGCTGTCAGCAGGGCAAAGCCTGTTGCAGTGAGGACAAGACTGTAGGGGAGCACCTTTGCCGGTTGTATCTTTTTGAAAAGTACGATTTGCAGCATACGTGCTACGGTGAGTCCGGCAACCATACAGGTGAGTGCTATCAATCCTTGATTGGCAGGTATGTCGGTTACCTGACCGAAATAACTGGTGGACCAGTTATTGCATACTCCTTCAATGCCGCTTTGAAAGAATAGAATGAAGCTGAGCAGCAGCAGGCTGCTTTCTTTCAGCAGGCCTAATCCTTCCTTTATAGGAAATCCCTGCGCTTGTTTGGGTGCGGGAAAACGTATGGGGATGCAGAACAATATACCTGCCAGCATAATGATGCCTATACCTTGCAGGATGGTTTCAAAAGAGTAATGCTCGGACAGGATTCCCAACAGGCTTGGTATGCCAAGCGCTCCCAACCCGTAGAACACTCCCAGGAAGCTGATCCGGGAGCCTTTTTCGGATTCTCCGGAGATGTCGGAAACCAAGGCGTTGGTTTCACCGTTAAGGATGCCGCCGCCCAGACCTATGCCTACTATGGAGATTTGAAGGAGCGGGATGCTTTCGAAAAATATCAGTCCTTCCAATCCCGATAATACGATGATGCAACTGGGCACCAACAATGCTTTGTGTCCGAAACGGTCCGCAATAGGACCGAAAATCAACGAACCGGCCAGCATGCCGATGGGAAGAAAGGTTACCAGTGACGTAGTTTGCAGTCCGCTTAATTCCAGTTTTGTGACGAGAGAAGGCAGTACCGAACCCAATGTAATCATTGAAACACCGAAAAAACACATTCCGATGCACGCTGCCGTGAATACAAGATTCTTATGATAACCGCTATTCATATAAATGTTTTTTTTGATGGTAGGAATATTTTGTTGTGTCTTTCCATATTATATACAAAGTTATGAATTTATTTCAATCGCTATGCTTCCGGTATTATAAATTTGCATGTAGAATGTGTAATCGGACTCTGAAATGTATTTGTTGACGAATATGTGGCTCTTCCATGGCAGTTATTAACATATCTAATTCGTTTTCTATTAGTAAAAATCGAAGAAAAGTTTTACTTTTGTTTCTAAATAACATAGGCTTATGAGTGCGACTCCTCTTTATAATGAATTTCCTTCTTTCCTGAAACGTTATTTTCCACATAAGGTACAGAAAATTTCGTTGAATGCCGGGTTTACCTGTCCCAACCGTGACGGGAGCAAGGGGTACGGCGGCTGTACCTACTGCAATAACCAGACTTTCAATCCCGACTACTGCCGTACCGAGAAGCCGATAGCCCTGCAACTGGAAGAAGGAAAGCGTTTCTTTGCGCATAAATATCCCGAAATGAAGTATCTGGCATATTTTCAGGCTTACACCAATACGTACGGAGAACTGGAGTCCTTGAAGCGGAAATATGAAGAGGCGTTGGCGGTAGACGGAGTGGTGGGGCTGGTTATCGGTACGCGTCCCGACTGCATGCCCGATGATTTGCTGCGGTATCTGGAAAATCTCAACAAGCATACTTTCCTTTTGGTGGAATACGGTATTGAGAGTACTCGCGACGAGACACTCCGCCGCATTAACCGCGGGCATACTTTTCAAGTTACCGTCAATGCGGTGGAGCGTACGGCTGCTTGCGGAATACTGACCGGTGGACATGTAATCCTGGGGCTGCCGGGCGAGACTCACCGCAGTATCGTGGCACAGGCGAAGGACCTGTCGCGTTTACCGCTCACTACGCTGAAAATGCATCAGTTGCAATTGATACGCGGCACTCGTATGGCTTTGGAATATGAACGGAATCCTGAAGACTTCCATCTTTTCAATGTCGATGAATATGTTGACCTCGTGGTGGACTATGTAGAGCATCTCCGTCCGGATATTGTTCTGGAACGCTTCGTATCCCAATCTCCCAAAGAGCTGCTTATTGCACCCGACTGGGGACTGAAAAATTATGAGTTTAACCACCGGGTGCAAAAAAGAATGAAGGAACTTGACGCATATCAAGGAAAGAAGTATGAAATGTGAGAAAAAAGACTTATTTTTGCCGCTGGTTAAATATGGAATCAATCTAAATTAGAAGATAATAACAATGAACCCAAAAACAGTGATAAAAGGAAAAATCCACTATGTGGGAGTGAATGACCGCAATAAGCATTTGTTTGAAGGTATGTGGCCATTGCCTTACGGAGTGTCTTACAACTCTTACCTGATAGACGATGAAACGGTTGCGCTGATTGATACTGTAGATATTTGTTACTTTGAGGTATATCTTCGGAAGATAAAGAGCATAATCGGCGAACGTCCTATCCAGTATCTTATCATCAACCATATGGAACCGGACCATTCCGGCTCTATCCGTTTAATCAAACAGCATTATCCCGACATCATCATTGTTGGCAACAAGCAGACTTTCGGTATGATAGAAGGGTTCTATGGCGTGACAGGCGAGCAATATATGGTAAAAGATGAAGACTTTCTTGCCTTGGGCCACCACAAGCTCCGTTTCTATATGACTCCGATGGTGCACTGGCCCGAAACCATGATGACCTTCGACGAAACGGAAGGCGTGCTGTTTTCCGGCGATGGCTTCGGATGCTTCGGTACGCTCGATGGCGGATTCCTTGATACACGCATGAATCTGGATAAGTATTGGGACGAAATGGTTCGTTATTACTCCAATATTGTGGGCAAGTACGGCTCTCCCGTGCAGAAGGCATTGGCAAAGTTGGGCGGTCTGCCCATCTCCACCATCTGCTCCACTCACGGACCGGTATGGACGGATAATATTGCCAAGGTTATCGGCATCTACGATCGCTTGAGCCGGTATGCGGCCGAAGAGGGTGTTGTCATTGTCTATGGTTCCATGTATGGCAATACCGAACAAATGGCGGAAGCCATCGCTGCGGAACTTTCCGTTCAGGGCATCAAAAATATTGTGATGCACAATGTCAGCAAAAGTAATCCGTCTTACATCATAGCCGATATATTCAAATACAGGGGTCTGATAATCGGAAGTCCCACGTATAGCAACCAGATTTATCCGGAGATAGAATCACTGCTCTCCAAGATATTGGTACGCGAGGTGAAAGGCCGTTATCTGGGTTACTTCGGTTCGTTCTGCTGGGCAGGTGCAGCCGTGAAGCGCATGGGCGAATTTGCCGAGAAAAGCAAGTTTGAAATCGTGGGCGATCCGGTGGAAATGAAGCAGGCCATGAAGGACATTACCTACGAGCAATGCGAGAATCTGGCACGCGCCATGGCGGAGCGTTTGAAGAAAGACAGACAATAAAGTTACCCCTAATTTATTAACCTGATAAAATAATTGTAATGAGACTAATCATTCAACCGGATTATCAATCCGTATCACAGTGGGCGGCACATTATGTAGCTGCCAAAATCAAGGCTGCCAATCCTACCCCCGAAAAACCGTTTGTATTGGGATGTCCCACCGGTTCTTCGCCTCTGGGTATGTACAAGGCCTTAATCGACCTGAACAAGAAAGGTATTGTATCTTTCCAGAACGTAGTGACTTTCAACATGGACGAATATGTAGGCTTGCCGAAGGAACACCCCGAAAGCTACTATTCCTTTATGTGGAACAACTTCTTCAGCCACATCGATATCAAGCCGGAAAATACCAATATCCTGAACGGCAACGCTGCCGACCTCGATGCCGAATGTGCACGTTATGAGGAAAAAATCAAGTCTTACGGCGGTATCGACCTCTTTATGGGTGGTATCGGTCCCGACGGACACATCGCTTTCAACGAACCGGGCTCTTCCTTGTCGTCGCGTACCCGTCAGAAAACGCTGACTACCGACACCATCATTGCCAACTCCCGCTTCTTTGACAACGATGTAAACAAAGTGCCCAAAACATCTTTGACCGTAGGTGTAGGCACTGTGCTCAGCGCAAGGGAAGTGATGATTATTGTAAACGGCCATAACAAGGCCCGTGCCCTTTATCATGCGGTGGAAGGACCTGTGATGCAGATGTGGACAATCAGCGCGCTGCAGATGCACGAAAAGGGAATCATCGTTTGCGACGATGCCGCTACGGCAGAGCTGAAAGTCGGTACATACCGTTATTTCAAAGACATCGAGGCAGACCATCTCGACCCGGAGTCTTTGCTGAAATAAGAACGATACATTTTAGATAAACGGCCGCCCGTTCTTCTCTTTGTTGTGAGAGGACGGGCGGTTTTTACTTGTAAGGAAACTTATCTGCTGCGCTTTAATATGACCGTAATCAGGTATATGTATCCGGTTTCGTGATAGCGTAACAGGTGTTTTTTTTATTTTCAAACTCTTAAAATTGGAAACAGATAGATGTAATTATCCTATTTCTGCTGTATGAAAGATAAGAATAAAATCATAGTCAATCCCTATCAATCGCCCTGCGGCGTGCTGTTGCTTGGTTCGATAGGCGATAAACTCTGTCTTTGCGACTGGCGGACGGAAAAGCATAGTGCCCGGGTGGACAACAGACTGAAACGGATGTGGAATGCCGAATTTGAGGAAGGTACTTCGGCTGTAATCGAAAGCGCCCGGCAACAGTTGGACGAGTATTTTGCCGGAAAGCGGCAGACATTCGATATACCGCTCCTGTTCATAGGTACGGATTTTCAGAAGACAGTGTGGAGTGAATTGTTGAAGATACCTTTCGGCACGTCAGTTTCCTATGGAGAAGTGGCACGGCGCATCGGCAGACCTGCGGCAGTGCGTGCGGTAGCTAATGCCAATGGAGCAAATCCGATGTCGATATTTGTTCCTTGTCACCGGGTAATCGGCAGTGACCGTTCCTTGACCGGCTACGGCGGCGGGCTTGGCTCCAAACAGAGATTACTTGAGCTGGAAGGGGTTTTGTGATATTGATTACAGGCTGAAGTGCAGCTTTTCCGGATACCATATAATAAGGTATATAGCCGATGTGTTACATAACATAGTTTAGTAACACAGACGTTTTATTGCTTTTCTTTTGATTAATTTCTAATTTGCGGCTCACTAAAATAATGGCATACGGAAGCATGCTGAGTATTCACTTTAAATCTTATATATCATGAAAGTATATCAGACGAATGAAATTAAGAACATTGCCCTCCTTGGCAATGACGGCTCGGGTAAAACCACTCTCACGGAAGCGCTGCTCTTTGAGAGTGGTATTATAAAACGTCGCGGCAGAATTACTGCCAAGAATACGGTCAGCGATTACTTTCCGGTGGAGCAGGAATACGGCTATTCTGTGTTTTCCACCGTTTTCCATGTGGAGTGGAACGGTAAGAAGCTGAATATCATAGACTGTCCGGGCAGTGACGACTTTGTGGGAGCGGCCATGACGGCACTCAACGTTACCGATACGGCTATCCTGCTGCTGAACGGACAATACGGCCCCGAGGTAGGTACTCAAAATCATTTCCGCTATACGGAGAAGCTGGGCAAACCGGTTATCTTCCTGGTAAACCAGCTCGACCATGAGAAGTGCGATTATGATATGGTATTGGAGCAACTGCAATCAATCTATGGTTCAAAAGTGGTTCCCGTTCAATACCCGCTGGCTACCGGACCTAATTTCAATTCGTTGATTGATGTACTTCTGATGAAAAAATATTCGTGGGGACCGGAAGGCGGAGCACCCACAATCGAAGATGTTCCCGCTGAGGAGATGGAGAAAGCAACCGCCATGCATAAAGCATTGGTGGAGGCCGCTGCCGAACACGATGAAACCCTGATGGAGAAATTCTTCGAACAGGATTCTCTGACCGAAGACGAGATGCGCGAGGGCATCCGCAAAGGATTGGCCTCCCGCGGCATGTTCCCCGTATTCTGCGTATGTGCGGGCAAGGATATGGGTGTGCGCCGTTTGATGGAGTTCCTGGGTAATGTTGTTCCGTTTGTAGACGAAATGCCTCCGGTGCACAATACACGCGGTGAAGTTGTGAAACCCGATTCCAACGGACCTACTTCCCTGTATTTCTTCAAGACTGCCGTTGAACCGCATATCGGTGATGTGCAGTATTTCAAGGTTATGAGCGGCAAGGTACACGAAGGAGAAGACTTTACCAATGCCGACCGCGGTTCTAAGGAGCGTATTGCGCAGATTTACGCATGTGCGGGAGCCAACCGTATCAAGGTGGAGGAAATGGTGGCCGGTGATATCGGCTGCACGGTGAAACTGAAGGATGTGCATACGGGCAATACGCTGAATGCCAAAGGGGCTGAGAACCGTTTCAACTTCATTAAATATCCGAATTCCAAATATTCCCGCGCCATCAAGCCGCTGAATGAAGCCGATACGGAAAAGATGATGGTTATCCTGAACCGTATGCGCGAGGAAGACCCGACATGGGTTATCGACCAGTCCAAGGAGTTGCGCCAGACCATTGTGCACGGACAGGGTGAATTCCACCTGCGTACATTGAAATGGCGTTTGGAGAATAACGAGAAATTGCAGGTTAAGTTCGAAGAACCGCGTATCCCGTATCGCGAAACCATCACGAAGGCTGCCCGTGCCGACTACCGCCATAAGAAACAATCCGGTGGAGCAGGACAGTTCGGTGAAGTCCACCTGATTGTAGAGCCCTATTATGAAGGCATGCCGATGCCGGAAACCTATAAGTTCAACGGACAGGAGTTCAAGATGAATGTGAAAGGCGTTGAGGAAGTTCCGCTGGAGTGGGGCGGCAAGCTGGTGTTTGTCAACAGTATCGTGGGCGGTTCTATCGATGCCCGCTTCATGCCGGCTATCCTGAAAGGTATCATGTCCCGTATGGAGCAAGGTCCGCTCACCGGTTCGTATGCCCGCGATGTGCGCGTTATCGTATACGACGGTAAGATGCACCCGGTGGATTCCAATGAAATTTCCTTTATGCTGGCCGGTCGCAATGCGTTCAGCGAAGCGTTCAAGAATGCCGGTCCTAAGATTCTGGAACCGATATACGATGTGGAAGTGTTTGTTCCTTCCGACAAGATGGGTGATGTGATGGGTGACCTGCAAGGACGCCGCGCCATGATTATGGGTATGAGTAGCGAAGCCGGTTATGAAAAGCTGATTGCCAAAGTGCCTTTGAAAGAGATGTCGTCCTATTCTACGGCTCTGAGTTCGTTGACGGGCGGGCGCGCTTCGTTCATTATGAAGTTTGCCAGCTACGAACTTGTACCGAGCGACGTACAGGATAAACTTATCAAGGAATTTGAAGCAAAGCAGGCTGACGAATAAAGTATTTTAATAAATCGTGAAAGCCGTTGTTCGCTCATTGTGAGGAATAACGGCTTTTTTATTAACACTGGTTAAGAATGAAGGGAAATGTGAATGCTAATATTTAATTTTTTATTAAATTTGCAAACCAAAGGTGTCTCATTTTGTTATAATGCTCGTAATACAACTTAAAAAACACGCTACGGTTAATTAACGAGAACACCCGGTTAAATCAGGTTAATTTGTTAGGAGTGTTAATTAGGGAGTGTTAATTTTGTGACTATGAAAAAGTCGACAATATGGATATTAGGCGTCGTTATGGGCCTTTCCTTCATCAGTTTGCTGTATCTGCAGATCAGCTATATTGAGGAAATGGTGAAGATGCGTAACGAGCAATTCGATGAATCGGTGAAGCGTGCCTTGATGGCTGCTTCAAAAGATGTGGAGTCTGCGGAGGTCGACCGCTGGTTGCGGGAGGATATCTCCGAGGCTGAGAAGAAAGCGTGGGAGCAAAGCTCGCAAGGCAAAGGAGTGGTGCAGACGCAGCGTTTTACGGTTACATCGCCGGACGGTACAAGGTATTCGGCTATCGAACTGAAGACATTTACCAACGAAGCATCAGAACTGCCCAGGGCAATGATTTCGCGTAAACACGGAACGAAAACGATACCCCAGACATCGCGTTCGCTGGCGGATGCCATAAAGAACCGTTATCTGTATCAACGCGCCTTGTTGGATGAGGTGGCCTGGCAGATGATTTACCGTGCCAGTAGCCGGCCGATAGAAGAACGGGTGAATTTTAAGAATCTGGACCAGTATCTGAAATCGGGGTTGATTGACAACGGTATCGAGTTGAACTATCACTTTAAGGTGATAGACCGGGACGGCAGGGAAGTGTATCGCTGTTCGGATTACAGTGATGAAGGCAGTGAGAGTTCCTACTCGCAGCCCTTGTTCCTGAACGACCCGCCTGCCCGTATGAGTATCGTCAAGATACATTTTCCCGGCAAGAGGGATTATATCTTCGATTCGGTCAGCTTTATGATTCCATCGATGATATTCACCTTTGTGCTGTTGATAACGTTCATCTTCACGATTTACATCGTGTTCCGCCAGAAGAAGCTGACGGAGATGAAGAATGACTTTATCAATAATATGACGCACGAGTTCAAGACGCCGATTTCAACCATTTCGTTGGCGGCGCAGATGCTGAAAGACCCGGCGGTAGGCAAATCTCCGGCAATGTTCCAGCATATATCGGGTGTCATTAATGATGAGACGAAGCGGTTGAGGTTCCAGGTCGAGAAGGTTCTCCAGATGTCGATGTTCGACCGGCAGAAGGCGACATTGAAAATGAAGGAATTGGATACCAATGAACTGATTACCGGCGTAATCAATACGTTTGCCTTGAAAGTGGAACGGTACAACGGGAAGATTGAGTCGGACTTGAAAGCAACCGATCCGATAATCTTTGCAGATGAAATGCACATCACGAATGTGATTTTCAATCTCATGGATAATGCGGTGAAGTATAAAAGACCGGATGTGGACTTGCAGTTGATGGTGAAGACCTGGAATGAACCGGGTAAAGTGATGATTTCGGTGCAAGACAACGGTATAGGTATTAAGAAAGAAAACTTGAAAAAGATATTTGATAAGTTCTATCGCGTGCATACAGGTAATCTGCACGATGTTAAGGGGTTCGGACTCGGACTAGCTTATGTAAGGAAGATTATTCAAGACCATAAGGGGACCATCCGTGCGGAAAGCGAACTGAATGTTGGAACTAAATTTATTATTGCATTACCTCTATTAAAAAATTGATTGATATGGATGAGAAACTGCGTATTTTATTGTGCGAAGATGATGAGAATCTTGGCATGCTTTTAAGAGAATATTTACAGGCAAAAGGTTACGCTGCCGAGTTATATCCCGATGGAGAAGCAGGATACAAGGCTTTCCTGAAGAATAAATATGACCTGTGTGTGTTTGACGTGATGATGCCGAAGAAGGATGGCTTTACTTTGGCACAGGAGGTTCGCGCAGCAAATGCGGAAATTCCTATTATCTTCTTGACGGCCAAAACCTTGAAAGAAGATATTCTGGAAGGTTTCAAAATCGGTGCGGACGATTATATCACCAAACCGTTCAGTATGGAAGAGCTGACTTTCAGAATTGAAGCTATCTTGAGACGTGTCCGTGGCAAGAAGAACAAAGAAAGCAGCATTTACAAGATTGGTAAGTTTACGTTTGATACCCAGAAACAGATTTTGTCAACGCCTGAAAAGCAGACCAAACTGACTACAAAAGAATCCGAATTGCTGGGCTTGCTTTGTGCACACGCCAACGAAATCCTGCAACGTGACTTTGCATTGAAGACTATCTGGATTGACGATAACTACTTCAATGCGCGTAGCATGGACGTATATATCACCAAATTGCGTAAGCACCTGAAAGAAGATGAATCTATCGAGATTATCAATATTCACGGAAAGGGATATAAATTGATAACTCCGGAAGCCGAGTCCTGATGGGGATCCGGCTTCGGACAATGGAAAATAAAAAAAAGGCGGTTGCAGTGCAATCGCCTTTTTTTATTTCTTTTTCTCGGTATTAATCCGCAATTCTCTTGTTGATAAGAATGTAAGAAATCAATCCTATTACAATTAAAACAGCGCTGGTGCCCAGAATCGCGTTGTTGTTTACATTGCCGGTAAAAGAACATGCAACCAAGATTACAGCTCCTACCAAGATTAATATCAATCCCAGATTTTTTAATAAGCCTTTCATGTGTGTGTATTTTAATAGATTATTATTTTCGTATTCTTGTCACAAAGAAAAGCATAATTCTTTAACAAGCGAAATTATTTTTGCAAAAAAACTATTATTCGCTTAATTTAGTTGGTTTTCAGCTCTTCCCTATGGATTTACGGTTAGTCTTTCGTATTGAAAAATATTTTTCTCAGCACTTCCTGGCTTACGCTCAGCTCCTCAATGGTGATGCCTTGCAATGCTTCCTTTAACGTCTGGTTGGCTATGACGCGGGCGCGCTCTTCCAGTTCCTTTCCGTCTTTAGTAAGGTGTATCAGATTGGTGCGGCGGTCTTTTTTATCGGAAATGCGTACTACAAGATGCTGGCGCTCCATATTATCTATAAGGCGGGTCATGCTGGGTTTGTCTTTAAAGGTTGCATTGCACAACTCTTGCTGCGTAACTCCGTCTTTTTCCCATAAGAAGATGAGGACAGTCCACTGCTCCGGAGTGATTTCCAAACCATTCTGCCTGAAGTTGCGTGATAATTTACGGTTAATCGCGGCAGATACCTTACCATTCAGAATAGCGAATATCAGCCGGATGTCAAAGTTAAATTGCTCTATCATGAAATTATTGTTTAAACAACTTTGCAAATATAGTACAACTTGGATACAATACAAAATAAGTCCGCTTATTTTTGCAGTTCAAAATAAAATGCCTACCTTTGCACCCGCATTTAATAAACAAATAATTTATTTATTTAATTAAACGAGTATGAATCAATACGAAACCGTTTTCATTTTGACTCCCGTTTTGTCTGATGTTCAGATGAAGGAAGCGGTAGAAAAATTCAAAGGCATCCTTACTGCTGAGGGTGCTGAGATTGTAAATGAAGAAAACTGGGGACTGAAAAAGCTGGCTTATCCTATCCAGAAGAAGTCAACCGGTTTCTATCAGCTGATTGAGTTCAATGCAGAACCTACTGTAATTGAGAAATTGGAAATCAACTTCCGTCGTGACGAGCGCGTAATCCGTTTCTTGACTTTCAAGCAAGACAAGTACGCTGCAGAGTACGCTGCGAAGAGAAGAAGTGTTAAATCAACTAAAAAGGAGGATTAATCATGGCACAACAAGTTCAATCAGAAATCAGATATTTAACTCCGCCTTCAGTAGACGTTAAAAAGAAAAAATACTGCCGTTTCAAAAAAAGCGGTATCAAGTATATCGACTACAAAGATCCTGAATTCTTGAAGAAATTCTTGAATGAACAAGGTAAGATCCTTCCGCGCCGTATCACCGGTACTTCTTTGAAGTTCCAGCGTCGTATTGCGCAGGCTGTAAAGAGAGCACGTCACCTGGCGTTACTTCCATTTGTAACTGACATGATGAAATAAGGAGGAAAAGTATGGAAATTATATTGAAAGAAGACGTAGTAAACTTGGGTTATAAGAATGACATCGTAACTGTTAAGTCTGGTTATGGTCGTAATTACTTGATCCCCACTGGAAAAGCTGTTATTGCTTCTCCTTCTGCAAAGAAAATGTTGGCTGAAGAACTGAAACAACGTGCTCACAAACTTGAGAAAATCAAGAAAGATGCTGAAGCAGTGGCTGCTAAGTTGGAAGGCGTATCATTGACTATCGCTACAAAAGTTAGCTCAACCGGTACTATCTTCGGTTCTGTTGGTAACATCCAGATCGCTGAGGAATTGGCTAAATTGGGTCACGAGATCGACAGAAAGATAATCGTTGTAAAAGACGCTGTGAAAGAAGTTGGTGCTTACAAAGCTATCGTTAAACTGCACAAAGAAGTTTCTGTAGAAATTCCTTTCGAAGTAGTAGCTGAATAAGTAGCATACAATACCGAGATATAAGGAAAGGGTATTCTTGAAAGAGAATGCCCTTTTTTTAGTATCCTTATGTGACGTTACGATATTAACTTCTTTGCTGATACGAAGTTAATTTGCTGATGACAGGAAGTTAACTTGCTGTAGTCAGGATGTTAATATCCTGTTGCTGCGATATTAACTTCTTTCGATTACGGTATGGGGACACTGTCTGTTGCCGTCCGGAAGAGTTTGTTTTGAGGAGAGGGGAGAGGTAAGGACACAAAAAAAGTCTGTACGTGCTTTGGCACGGCAGACTTTCAATTCTCTCTAATGTTGTTCGAGATTATTCAGCTACAACAGTTTCAGTTACTACTGTAGTGTCAGCTGCGATAGTATCAGCTGCCTGAGCTGCTGCTTCAGCTGCAGCTGCTTCTACTGCTGCGATAGAGTCAGCGATACGGATAGAATCTGCAGTTGCTTTTTCAGCGTCAGCTGCTTTGTTACCACAAGATGCGAATGATACTGCTGCGATAGCTACGAACATCAAAACTAATTTTTTCATTTTCTTTGCTTTTTAAATCTGTAATACAATCAATTGCTTATTAAAACGCTGCAAAGGTATGTACTTTTTGTATATGTTGTACTCCTAAGCCCAACTTTTTTTTATTTTTTTTTTTAGAAGAATGTTTCATTATGTTTTTTTGTATGTTTTAAAACATATCTAATCTTCTGCTATACTGTTATATAGATAGCGTTTGATACTTCTTTTCGGAGTTTTCTCAAACTCAGTGGGGTAGAGTTGGATCTGGCTTACTTTTTCGTAGGCGGCTACATTATTATTCAGATTCTTCAGATTCTCGTCCATGATCGTTTTTAAGTTGTCTTCGTGGTTGAGTCCTAAAGAGTCCAAAGCTTCATAATCGGCGTAGACCAGGGCAACCAGTTTTTTGTTTCGTTCGATCACGAGACTTTCAAGAATAAATGGAAGATTATTAAGTTTAGCCTCGATTTCTTCGGGGAAGATGTTCTGTCCGCTTGAACTGAGGATCATCGTCTTCAGTCGGCCGCGAATGAAGATATTGCCTTCGTCATCCATGGTGCCTAAGTCACCGGTGCGCAACCATCCGTCTTTAGTGAACACTTCCTGAGTGGCTTCCGGGTTCTTATAATATCCGGTCATTACGTTCTCTCCCCGTACCTGAATCTCTCCGGTCTCGGCTTCGGGATTCTCTTTATAGATGCGGGCTTCCATAATATCGAGTATTTTGCCCGATGAAGAGGGGACGAATTTGTCCCAAGGAGCATAACTGATAAGCGGACCGCATTCCGTCATGCCGTAGCCAATGGTGAAGGGGAACTTGATTTTGTGGAAAAACTCTTCTACTTCCGGGTTCATGGCGGCTCCACCGATAATGATTTCTTTGAAGCGTCCGCCAAGCGCATCGATCAGCTTTTTGCGGATCTGGCCATAAATCTGATTATCCAGTAGAGGAATGCTCAAGGCCCATTTCATTCCTTTTTTGCTGATGATGGGCTGGATCACGTTTTTATAGATTTTCTCGATGACCAGCGGTACCGTAATAATCAGATTCGGTTTCACCTCTTCGAATGCTTTCATGATGATTTTGGGTGAGGGCACTTTACCGAGAAGGGTTACATGCGTACCGACTGCCGTGGCTGTCAGAAAGTCGAAGGCGCATCCATAAGCATGAGCCAGCGGAAGGAAAGAAAGCACTTTATCACCCTTTTTCAGCAGTTCCGTACGGATACCGAAAGTCACGTTGCCGGCCAGGTTGTTGCCTGTCAGCATCACTCCTTTGCTGAATCCGGTGGTGCCGGAAGTATAGTTCAGCAGCATCACCTTATCGTTGGACAGGGTGGTGTAGAGCACATCTTCTTTCCGGAATCCCTTCGGATAAGTATTTGTCATGTACTGATCGATATGCTTCAGGAATTTCTGTACTGTTTCTCCGTCCCTCTGGTGCAGGCAACGGAAGTCGGTCAGTGAAAAGACAGCACGGATACCCGTCAGGCGTTCTTCTTCCAGATTCTCCCAGATGGTGTCACTGGTGAAAAGGAAAACGGATTCGGAATGATTGACAATATGGTGTACGTCGTTCGGATTGAAGTCCTGTAAGATGGGCACTATGATGGCTCCGTATGTGATGGTAGCCATGTAAGCGATGCACCAGCGGGCATTATTCTTTCCGATAACGGCTATTTTATCTCCCCGTCGCAAACTACAGTGCTTGAACAGTAAATGAAGTTTGGCTATTTCTTCGGCTACTTCACCGTAGGTATAACTTTCCGGTTCGCCATAGTTGGTGTAGCAAGGTAAATCCCAGTTTTCACGGAAACTGTTCTCGTAGAGTTTAATGAAGTTTTCTTTTATCATTGCACGTTTTTTGAAGATTTGTGCAAAAGTAGGTATAAACTTCCGGATTAAGAAACCTTTAGGTGTTAATTAGGCTTATTGTTTATTTATATCTTTACATGAAGAGGAAACGATAACTGTCCGTACTCTTCTCTAATCGGTTGAAATATAGCATTCTATCCTTCACGGAAATACCTTTTAAAGCAACGGGCTCTTGCTTTAAAAGGCAGGTGTCTTTGGCTTAAAGTCAATGCTTCCCTGGTTTTAAACCAAAGAGGGATGCCTTTTGATGCAGGCAGAAGGATTTACAAACGTGGAATGTTTCTTTCCGGTGTCCTTCACGTCCCGTACCTCTTCTTCGGTCCCCTCTAACTCCTTTTAACTCCTTTCACCTCTTTACTCCTAATAATAATGTGTAACTTTGCGCTGAATATGCGTTTTTACAGATTATGATAGATACCACTGTATTTCAAGATAAGACAGCCGTTTATTATACATTAGGCTGCAAACTGAATTTCTCAGAGACTTCGACGATTGGTAAAATCCTGCGTGAGGCAGGTGTACGTACAGCCCGGAAAGGTGAAAAGGCTGACCTTTGTATTGTCAACACGTGTTCGGTGACCGAGATGGCGGACAAGAAATGCCGTCAGGCCATTCATCGGCTGGTGAAACAACATCCCGGCGCTTTTGTGGTGGTGACAGGTTGCTATGCCCAGTTAAAACCCGGCGATGTGGCAAAGATAGAGGGAGTGGACGTTGTACTCGGTGCGGAACAGAAGAAAGATTTGCTTCAGTATCTGGGCGACCTGCATAAGCACGAAGGAGGAGAAGCCTATACGACCGCTACAAAAGATATCCGTTCGTTTGCACCGTCTTGTTCGCGAGGTGACCGTACCCGGTTTTTCCTTAAAGTGCAGGATGGTTGCGATTACTTCTGCTCTTATTGTACTATTCCCTTTGCCCGCGGACGAAGCCGTAACGGTACCATTGCTTCTTTGGTGGAACAGGCCCGGCAGGCTGCTGCCGAAGGCGGAAAGGAAATAGTGCTGACCGGAGTCAACATTGGCGATTTCGGAAAGTCCACCGGAGAGACCTTCTTTGATCTGGTAAAGGCCCTCGATCGGGTGGAAGGTATCGAACGTTATCGTATTTCTTCCATCGAACCCAATTTGCTGACGGATGAAATTATAGAATACGTATCCCGTTCACGCAGTTTCATGCCACATTTCCATATCCCTTTGCAGTCCGGTAGTGACGAAGTTCTCCAACTGATGCGTCGCCGCTATGGGACAGAACTTTTTGCTTCGAAGATTGCGAAGATAAAAGAGGTGATGCCCGATGCGTTTATCGGTGTGGATGTGATTGTAGGTACCCGGGGCGAAACTGCCGGGTACTTTGAGAAAGCTTATGAATTTATTCACGGACTGGACGTCACCCAGCTGCATGTGTTCAGCTATTCGGAACGTCCGGGAACCCAGGCCCTGAAAATAGACCATGTGGTGACTCCTGAAGAGAAACACCAGCGAAGCCAGCGTCTGCTTGCACTGTCGGATGAAAAAACAAAAGCCTTTTATGCCCGTCACATCGGGCAGACCATGCCTGTCCTGATGGAAAAGCCCAAAGCGGGAGCGCCGATGCATGGATTTACGGCAAACTATATTCGTGTGGAAGTGGAGAGTGACGCCGCGTTGGATAATAAAGTAGTGAATGTTCTTTTGGGAGATTTTAATGAAGAGGGTACCGCACTGAAAGGAACTATAACACAATAAACATGAAATCGAAACTCCTCTATTTGTTGACCTATGTAGGAATGTGGCTTTTGGCTGTTCTTCCGTTTCCGGTATTGTATGCACTGTCCGATTTTATCTATTTCTGGCTGTATCATGTGATCGGTTACCGGAGGAAGGTGGTACGTACCAACCTGAAGAACTCTTTTCCAGAAAAGTCGGCAGCAGAATTGAAGGCCATCGAACGCAAGTTCTTTCATTATCTTTGCGACTATATGCTCGAAGATGTGAAAATGCTGCGCATGTCGGAGAAAGAACTTTGCAAACGGATGACCTACGAGAATAAGGAAACCTACCTCCGGATGATAGACGAACGGGGCGGGATTGTCCTGTTGATACCCCATTACGCTAATTTTGAGTGGATTACGGGTATGGGAATGATTATGCGTCCGGGCGATGTGCCCGTGCAGGTATACAAGCCCTTGAAAGATGTCTATCTGGATGGACTCTTTAAATACATCCGTGCCCGTTTCGGAGGATATAATGTTCCGAAACACTCTACCGCCCGCGAAGTGATCAAGCTGAAGCGTGCCGGCAAGAAGATGGCCATCGGATTGATTACCGACCAATCGCCCAATATGCATGAAGCCCATTATTGGACTACTTTCTTGAATCAGGATACGGTATTTATGGATGGTGCCGAACGTATCGCCAAGATGATGGATTTTCCGGTTTTCTATTGCGAGCTGCGGAAGGAGCGGAGAGGATATTGCCGGGTAGACTTCGATTTGGTAACCGACCGTCCGAAGGAGACAGCCGACGGGGAGATTACCGAAATATTTGCCCGCAGGCTGGAACAGACCATCCGGAAAGAACCGGCCTATTGGCTATGGTCGCATAAGCGTTGGAAACTGAAACGCCCCGAAAAGAAAAATGAATAGGATATCTGTCGTTATATTGAACTGGAACGGTTGCGAGATGCTCCGTTCGTTTCTTCCCTCCGTGCTTCGATATTCGGAGGCTGAAGGTGTGGAAGTCTGTGTGGCTGATAACGGTTCTACGGATCAGTCGGTGGAGATGCTGCGCCGCGAGTTTCCCTCGGTACGCCGCATTCTGCTGGATGGGAATCATGGTTTTGCAGATGGGTACAATCTTGCCCTCCGGCAGGTGGAGGCCGAGTATGTGGTGCTGCTCAATTCCGATGTCGAGGTGACCGGACAGTGGTTGCAACCGATGGCTGCCTATTTGGACGCCCATCCTGAGGTGGCTGCCTGCCAGCCGAAGATACGCAGTTGGCGACAAAAAGAATGGTTCGAATATGCCGGAGCTGCCGGCGGATTCATCGACCGCTACGGATATCCGTTTTGTCGGGGAAGGGTGATGGGAGTAGTCGAAGCGGACCGAGGGCAATATGACACCGTACTGCCGATATTCTGGGCTACCGGTGCCGCCATGTTCATCCGTCTGGCGGACTATCGCGAAGCGGGAGGACTGGACGGACGCTTCTTTGCCCACATGGAAGAGATCGATCTTTGTTGGAGACTCCGTGCCCGCGGACGTGGAATTGTTTGCATCCCCCAAAGTGTGGTCTATCATGTAGGAGGAGCTACGTTGAAGAAGGAGAATCCGCACAAAACCTTCCTCAATTTTCGTAATAACCTTGTCATGCTTTACAAGAATCTTCCGGACAGAGAACTGGCCGGAGTGATGCGTGTACGTTGCTGGCTCGATTACATCGCGGCTGCTACGTTTGCGCTTAAAGGGCAGTTGCCCAATGCGAAAGCGGTGGTTCGTGCCCGTCGCGAATTCAAGTTGTTACGTGACAGTTTCCGGGATGCAAGAGCGGAGAATCTCAGAAAAACTTCCTCACACTTTATTCCCGAACGGATAAAAAGTAGTATCTTAGTGCAATTCTATGTGAAAGGGCGGAAGTTCTTTTCACAATTATCAGATTTAAAAGGATGACGTTATGGAAAAACTAATTCGAAGAATCGGGCTGGTAGCGCACGATGCTATGAAAAAAGACCTGATTGAATGGGTTCTTTGGAACTCGGAGTTATTGATGGGACATAAGTTTTATTGTACAGGTACCACCGGTACCCTGATACAGGAGGCATTGAAAGAGAAACATCCCGATGTGGAGTGGGATTTTACTATCCTGAAATCCGGTCCTCTGGGCGGCGACCAGCAGATGGGATCGCGTATTGTGGATGGAGAGATCGATTATCTTTTCTTCTTTACCGACCCGATGACTCTTCAGCCGCACGATACGGATGTGAAGGCACTGACCCGTCTGGCAAGTGTGGAAAACATCGTCTTTTGTTGCAACCGTTCCACTGCCGATCATATTATTTCAAGTCCGCTCTTCCTTGATCCGGACTATGAACGGACACATCCGGACTACTCGGGCTATACGAAACGTTTCGAGAATAAACCGGTGGTGACCGAGGCGGTAGAATCGGTGAAGAAAAGAAAGAGAAAGAAATAAGAGCCTAAAACCAGGGCTGGCATCTCAGAGGAGGTGTCAGCCCTTTTAGTTACCTTTATTTTATCAATGACAGGCAACTAAATTTGTTTTGAATTATATCGAACTCACGTTAAACTATTGGCAATTTTAATTTAGATGCTTTTTTTAGAATAACGAGACTGCTATTTTAATTTTTAACGAAAAATTGGAATAACAAATGCTTTATTCTATATTTGGCGTGAATATTAAAATAAATGGCAATGAAGAATTTTAAGTCCGGCTTGTATATAAATCAAGGTTATTATAAGAGTTTTCAACCCAACTTTATTAATAAAGAATGGTTGTTGGATAATATGGAGATTATAACTCTTTTAAGTAAAGCGGATAGAATGCTTGGAAGATTAGATATGTATTCAGAACATATACCTAATATCGATTTATTCATTAGTATGCATATAATGAAAGAAGCCACCCAATCTTCTAAAATAGAAGGAACTCAAACTAATATGGAAGAAGCTATTTTGTCGAAGGAAGATGTCCCTTTGGATAGGAGGGATGATTGGATGGAAGTTCATAATTATATTAATGCGATGAATGAAGCTGTTAAAATGTTAGAGGAACTTCCTTTTTCTTCCCGTTTAATTAGAAATGTTCATCGTATACTCATGGATGGGGTACGTGGTGAACACAAACAACCCGGTGAGTTTAGGAAAAGTCAAAATTGGATTGGAGGTTCTTCAATAAATGATGCGATTTTTGTACCTCCTACGCATAATTCTATACCTGAATTAATGGAAGATATAGAAAAATTTGTGCATAATGATAAATTGTTCTTTCCGGAACTATTAAAAATAGCTTTAATTCATTATCAATTTGAGACAATTCACCCATTTTTAGATGGTAATGGTAGAACAGGGCGGTTGATGATAACCTTGTATTTGGTTAGTAGAGGTATTTTAAAGCGACCAATATTGTATTTATCCGACTATTTAGAAAAACATAGAAATTCTTATTATACCAATTTGATGCATGTAAGAGTGGATAATAATATAATAGATTGGTTTCGGTTCTTTTTAACCGGTATTATAGAAACAGCAGAAAATGGAGTAAAGACCTTTGAAGAGATTCTGAGTTTGCAGAAAGAAAATGAAGATAAGGTGAAATTACTGGGTAGTCGTTCTGCAAATGCATTGAAGGTATTAACAGAACTTTATAAACGGCCTATTACAGATGCAAATATGGTAGCAGGTATTGCTGATATTAGTACAGCTTCTGCATATACATTAATCGCAAATTTAGAAAAAATTGGTATATTATCAGAAGTTACCGGAGGAAAACGTGGAAGGGTTTATATATTGAAGAAGTACTTTGATATTTTTAATAGATAAAAAGAAAGAGGTAAATTTCCATGTCGGAAGTGCTTCTGTTAATAAAAAAACAAGAAGTTTTTTGTCCTCAGTTCTTTTTGTATACTTTTGCATATAGATTTTTTTAAGCAGTAGAAAAATGGACAAACTACCTATATGCCTGATAATGCTTCTTGCCGTATTGTTGAACAGTTGCGGGCGGAAATCCTCCACTACAGTGCCGGACAAGGGCAGTGACAGCATTTACCGATACGATCATATTTACCACATCGCCATCAGTGAGCCGCAACGGGCACTGGCGCTGGCCGATACAGCGGAAATGCTCAACCTCCTGCGACCGGACCACACCTGTCTCAACGCCGTGAAAGCAATGATCTACCAGAACGGTCTGGGACAGCGCAAACTCGCCAAGTTCTATTCTCAGAAAGCGTATGAGGATACTGAATTCAGGAAAGATACCAACAGCTATCTCAACAGCCTTGCCCAACTTGCCGGTCTCTGCTACAAATCGAGCGATTATGCTGCCGCCATCCGCTATGCTACCGAAGGGCTGCAGATGGCCCGTACACACGGACTGCAAAATCTGGAAGCCAAATTCCTGATGTACATCGGTATGGGCCAGTTCTATACAGGAATCACTAAGGACGCGCAGGCCAACATGAACCGGAGCATTGCCCTCTATGAGGAAATAGTAGATAAAGAACAGTCATGGAGCAGTGTGAACGACCTTCTCTATACGCTGGGTGAAACCATGGCTGCGCTGTGTGCCATAGGCGATTACGAGCAGGCCGCCACACTGATTCCCAACATACTGAAAGCCAACAGCCGGCACGAGCAAATGGTGGATCAGGCGCCACCGGGTGCCATAGATATGTACAAGGCGTTTGTCTATGCCCAGTGCATGGAAGTCTATCAGTATCTGGGCCATAAGGAGCAAGCCGGCGAGTGCTATCAGAAGTGCCTCTCTACCGACTATGTGAAGTCGCCCGACGGTGTGGTGCTGCTCACCCATTACCGGATATGGACGGGAGACTACCGGCAGGCGTTGCATGACATCCGAACCGCCAAGCGGATATACCGGCAGAAACGGAACACGGAGAGTGAATACTATGCCAACGAATTGCTTGCCGATGAAATGGAAGCGCTCACCCGGTTGGGGCAGTACAAGGAAGCCGTCGACGTGAGCCGCGAGATTATCGCACTGAAAGATACCCTTTTCGAGCGTAAGCAGCAGGACGACGCCCAGGAACTGGCCGTCATCTACGAGAGCGGCGAGAAAGACAGGCAGATACAGAAAGAACAGGCTGAGAAGCATCTGCTGATTGTATTTGTAACGGCAGTTATAGTCGCTTTGGGAGTGGCAGTGCACTACAACCGCCGGATGCACCGTCGCAATGTGTCGCTGGTACGTTCCGTGCAAAAGGGCATTGCCTGTAAGGACGAACTTTTGCAGAAGGAGGAGGAATGCCTTGCATATAAGGCACAAATCGAAACAATGGCGAAGCGGCTTGAAGAGTTGGAACAGACCCCTGATGACGATTCCTCCGCTTCGGTTGTGAATGCAGAAGCACCCGGAGTGACGGAAAGTGGAATTACAGTCGATGAAAAGGAACTTCTGAAACATGCATTGCATCAAATAGCGGTCCGTCAGCTTTATCTGCAACTGGGCATCACGGCGAAAACCTTGCAGGAGGAACTGCACGTCCCCGCCTCGCTTTTCGGCACATATTTCAAGGAGCAGACCGGGCACAGCTTCTCTGAACATATCAATAAGCTGCGTATGGATTATGCTGCCAAGCTGCTCACGGAATATCCGCAATATACCATTGATGCCATCGCCAAGATGTGCGGCATAGACTCGCGCCAACACTTCCACCGCCTTTTTTCCGAATATTTCGGTATCACGCCTTCCGCTTTCCGGAAAAACCATTTATCATCTGATAATAAGGATATTAAACAATGATCTGAAACCGATGTAACATGAAATGTAACCTGGAAAATCATGCCAAGTTACATATAAATCCGCTTCATGTTACAGAGTTACATCTACATGATACACGATTCTTAAAACATTCCTTTAACTTCGTCTTCGACTTATCCATTCACATGTGTGAAAGGGGGCGGATACGAAAATGGACGAAACAGGTATATACAACGGAAATTCTCTTGCAGGAATAAAAAACATCCCTGTTCGGGAAAAATACGCAACTGATAATTTGGTTGTTAGAAATATTTTTCTAACACACACACACACACACACACACACACACACACACACACAATGCAGACGCCCTTATAATAAAAAAAATGCTGAAAAACAAGCTTTTCCACTTCCGGATAACAGAGGCTTTTCCTATTTTCAATATCTTAACTGCCCTGCCATGTCAGCAGGAGCAGTGACAACAAGCATAGCGGGAACTTGCGATGTCCGGTTCCTCTCTTTGCCGGTAATCCTGTTATTGGCAAGCCTTATTTGGGTCATCATTATCCTTTCCTTGTTCATCGTCTACTATAAATGCAAGCTCAACACTACCCGCGAGGCTCTGGTGCGTTATGTCTGCATCTACCTCAGCGTGAAAGACTTTGTTCCTTCCGACAAACGCCCCGTCGTCAACTGGATGAAGGACCCCGTGACTCCTGAAGAATTTATCCAAATCATAAATAGAATGTTGAAAAGAATGATGTTATTGCCGCTTTTCATCCTGCCGTTGCTGCCCGTGTCGGCACAAGGCAGTATGGACGAAACGGCATCCGCAGACAGTATCTACGTGTTTCGTTTTGTACCCCAAAAGGACATGTTCTACATCCCCTATCAGGGCAATGGTGCGGAAATGAACCGCCTGCGCGGAGTTCTCACCCGGTATATCGATCGCCTGCGGGCGGGGCAGATGTATGTCTCGGTGAGCAGTTACGCGGCTTCGAAAAACGGAGAGACAAGCGCACGGCGCATGGGCTACCTGCGCAACAGCCGCATTAAATCGGAGTTGATTACCCGCACGGAGCTTACGGAACGGATGTTCGTTACCGACCGTCTGATACCTACCCCCTACAACGACAGCCTGCGCGACGTGGTAGTGGTGGTCTTTCCCGCCGGAGTAGAGAAGGTGAGGCGGATTGCCGGAGCCGAGGCCGCCGAAAAGGTGGAAGCCTATATTAAAGAGGTGAAGGCCGACAGTCCGGAAGTTCGTGAGGCTGCCGAAAGAGAACGTCGGGCTGCCGTCCTGCGTGCGGAACAGGAAGCCGCCGCCCGTCGGGAAGAGGCGCAACGGCTGGCACAGCAACAGGCAGAGCAAGCCGAAGCGGAGCGTAAAGCTGCCGAAGCCGAACGTCAACGCCTTGCCGCCGAAGAATCTGCCCGTCGGCAGGCCGAAGCCGCTCCCTATACCGTTGCCTTGCGTGCCAACCTGCTGCGTTGGGCCACGCTCACTCCCGATCTCGGCGTGGAATGGCGCATCAGCCGCCATATCGGTATTCTGGTAAACGGCACATGGACTTCGTGGTCGTGGGACAACAAGAACCGGCGCTATGCCTTCTGGAAAGTATCGCCCGAAGTGCGCTATTATATAGGTAAGGAGAAACGGGGCTACCTCGGGGCGATGTACCATGCGGGAGAGTTCAACTACAAACTGGGCGACACCGGCAAGCAGGGCGACTACCAGGGTGGCGGCATCACGGGCGGCTGGCAGCTGCCGCTGAACCGTGCGCTTTCACTGGATTTCCATGCGGCCCTGGGCTATACCCGTGCCGACTATGACAAATACAACGTGACGGAAGGTGTGAGAGTCCGCACGGAGAACGGCGTGAAAAAGAACTATTGGGGCATCAACCAACTCGGCGTCACGCTGGTGTGGAAACCCTTTTAAATGAGGAATGAAGAATGATGATGAGAATGAAGAATAGTGAAGAATGAAAAATTGTGAGAATTATGAGAATACATAGACTGTTTTATATAATGTGGGTTGCATCGGTTGTTTCGCTCTCTTCCTGCGTGAAAGACGACCTTTACAACACCCCGCACCCCGACAAGGGTGCGGTGGAAGTAACCACCGACTGGACGGGGCGCTCCTCGGATGCCGTCGTGCCTGCCGACTATATCCTGCGCATCGGCGGCGAGGAACAGATGGTACAAGGAGAGACAAACGCATTCAAGTCGCTGTTCCTGCCGGGAACACAAAGTCTGTTAGCTTATCATCAGACGGAAGGTGTCACCATCAGCGGAACCACCGCCACGGTGAACACGCTGGGAGACGGCACGCTGAACCCGATGCCCGGTTTCCTGTTCTCCGCCTCCAAAGAGCTGGACATACAGAAGGACGACACGCTGAAAGTCGTCGTGCCCATGATGCAACGCATCCGCACACTGGCGCTGACCTTAAAGCTGAACCCCGGCGACGAGCGGCGCATAGCAAGTACCGCCTCCACCCTGACGGGCATTGCCCCTTCGATGGATTTGGCAACCGGAAGCGTGACGGCAACGGAAGGAAAGTCGGTTGCTCCCGTATTTACCATGGGATCGGATGGTGGAGAAACCCGCATGGGAACACCGCCCGTAGAAACCCGTGCCACGGGAAATCCGGCATTAGCCACTTCCTTGCGTCTGCTGGGTGTGATGCCGGGCGAAAAGCAGGAACTGACCCTTGTCGTGACCCTGATCAACGGCACGGTGCAGACCGTCGTCACCGACCTTACCGAATCCCTGAAGAACTTCGGCGGTAAGATGGAACCGTTGGCGCTGGATGCCACGTTGACGCTGCCCGATGAGGAAGAAACCTCTGCGGAGGTCAGTGCCATCATCAGTGATTGGAAAATCATGGACAACGGAGACATTGATGTCAATTGATCGTTGAAAGTTGAATATTAGCAATTGTATAGTTGAAAGTTGAAAATAGAAAATCAAAAGAAAGAGAATATGAAAGTTAACAGACAAAGTATCTTAGCGGCAACCGTCCTCCTGCTGTCGGCGGGTTGCAGCAACGACCACGAGGAGACGGTTGCACCGGAAGGTGACGGACGCGTTGCCCTGCAGGTAGTCAGCGGCATAGAGACCCGCGCCTACGACAAGACATGGGAAAGCGGCGACGCCATCGGCATCTACATGCTGGACGGCGACGCGGTGGAAGTGGAGAACCGCAAGTACACCACGGCTACAACCGGGGAAAGCGGTACATTCACCACCGATGCCGCCACCGCTATCTATTTCCCGGTAAACGGAGACCCGAGAGACTTCGCCGCCTACTATCCTTACCGGGACATTGCCGCAGGAAGCAGCATCTACCCGGTGGACGTAACCACCCAGACCCCTCAGAAAGCCATCGACCTGATGGCCGCCGCCAAAGTGACGGGCAAGACCAAAAAAGACCCAGCGGTAGCGTTCGAGTTCCAACACAAACTGGTGAAACTGTCCCTTACCGTCAAGCCCGACGGCAAGTCCCTGACGGCTGCCGACATGGAAGGCTTGAAGGTGGAGATAACCAACCAGCCCGTGAAGGCCACCTATGACGTGCTGAAAGGCGGAGAGGTGAGCGTCACGAATCCCGTCACGACTCCCGAAGCTGCTGACAACCTGCCTGTCGACATCGAACTGCTGACCAATGCCGCCGGTACAAGCGCCGAAGGCATCGTGCTTCCCAACACCTCCACCAAGGACATGTTTCTGCGCTTCACCCTGAAAGGCATGAGCCAACCGTTCACCTGGAACATCCACGGCGCCGAGAAGTCGAAGCTGTTCCAAGCGGGCAGCAAGTATGTGTACACCATCACGATAAGCAAGACCGGAATAGTGGTGACTTCCACCGTGAAGGACTGGACAGCGGGCAACGGTGACGGCGGCGAATCGGGCGATGCCGAGTGACGAGGTGACGACCGCCGATATTTACAGGACCATGAATAAGAAGACAATTAAAAAAAGAACAAATATGAGAACAAAAGCATTTATGATGATGGCTGCCGCCGCATTGGCAATGGCGGGATGCAGCAACGACGAAAACGAAGTAATGGACAACTGGAACGGTGAAATCCGACTGACAAGCGGACTGGAGGTGCAGCAGACCGAGACACGCGGCATCACCACCGACCTCCAAACCACGCAGATTGCCCAAGACAACCACGTGGGATTCTTCATCAACGAAGAGGTGGCTTCCGGTGAAACCGCCACCACCACCTACACCCCGAACCTGGACTACACCGCCGACGGCAACGGAGGTTTCAGCGGCACTACCGTCTATTTTCCGCAAAGCGGCAAGGATGTGAATATCTATGCATACGCACCTTGGAAAACAGATCTTACGCTCGATGGCAATTATTCCTTTACCGTGAAGGCAGACCAAAGCAAGGATGCAGACTACATCGCCAGCGACCTGCTCTGGGGACAGCCGATGAAGTTGAAAACAGGAAGTACCACCGATTACGAACCCGCCAATCCCGTGGCTCGTACCAAGGAGAATGTCCCCGTCACCTTCAAGCACCTGCTCTCCAAGATAGAGATAGAATTGGTAGCCGGAGACGGACTTACCACAGATGATTTCAAGGGCGCCACCCTGACCGTCATGAACACGCTGCCCGGTACAAGCCTGACACTCAGCAGCGGGGCAATCAGTTCCGCTTCGGGAACCGCTGCCGACATCACTGTCGCTGTATACCCCACAGATGCAACGCCTGCGGCACTCACCGGCTCCGCTATCGTCGTTCCGCAGACCATTGCGAAAAACACGCAATTCATCAAGCTGAATCTGAAAAAAGGGGGAGACCTTTATTATAGAGTGCCAAACGGCACTACCGATACCGCCTTGGAGTTGGCAAGCGGTAAAATCTACAAATACAAAATCACCGCGAAGCTGACCGGTCTGACCGTAACTTCCACTATCGCCAATTGGGAAACAATCGGTAACGGAGATCCTATAACGGGCGACGCCGTTATGGAGTGATTAGGCGACGCCGTAATGGGATAATAACTGACCTCCTACCTTGACATGGTTAAGGTCAAACCTTGACAAAACGCCCCTTCGGGAGCACAATAATAACCTCAAAAAACAACCGTATGGCATTTTGGAAAAAAGCATTTGCTAAACAAACCGGAGTCCACTTCCCCCAAGCCATTGTGCAGGGCAAGCCGGTAGAAACGGAAACCATCGCCAGAATTTGGCGAAAATCTTCACCGTAAGTAACTCTGACGTTCAGGCAATGTTGATAATTAGAACAAGAAATTGCAGGGACAAAGTAGTGGAGGTTATTCAATAATCCAAGTGTGAAATATCTATTTATTAACAATTTAAAAAATAACATTATGGACTTTTTAAGACCGGTTTTATCAATTCTTCCTTCTATCGTTGGTATTATAGGAGACTTGTTTGGAGCAAACGATTATGATTATCTGAAATTTTCTTTGCGTCTTCCTAATTCAAACAGTAGTGATGATGATAACATCTATTTTATCAAAGAAGGTGATGATATCATTATTTGTAACAGTACAAAAGATACAATTCAAGTATCGTTCCCTGCTGAAAATGGGACGAAAGCAGTTTCTTACGCTGTAAAAAACTGCTATCAATGGCCTGTTACGGGTCCTGTCGTTTCACATGCCAAGGCAAATGTGGATCGGTTTGAAATTACTCGTGGAGGTAATTTACGACCAATATCAGAAAATGCTCTTGGTAGTGCTGCTGTCATATCTGTATCAGGGAAAATAGATAAACATAACACGAATCCTCAAGACCTTGGAGGAGATATTTATGTTAAGGTATCTGGAACTGATTTGATTGTATTGACCAAAGAGATTTACACTTTAGAAAGTTTGCCGTTAGTGTTAATTTCAGGTGAGGGTAATGAGCCTGCCCGGAAATATCAGAACATACACAAAGGATCTCTTGTCCCCGTTCCTACACAAATAGAAGAAGGACAAAATGAAATTACTTTGCCTGGAGCATTGGCTTCGTTTATCTATTCCAATTGTGTAAGAGTGGAAGTAAGTGTGAGTTGTACATACAATCCCAAATCAGAAATCCTTTTGAACAAAGAAAAGGCTGTTGGTATTCGACCTATGGAGGAAAAAGACTGGGAGTTTTTGAAAAAGGGCAGATGTCTGAATGATTGGTAAAAGTCATAAATTTCAATTCTTCATTCTGTAGGTATATGGTATATCATACAGAAGAAGAATTGTATAAAAAAAAAGAGATGAAGATAAAACCGATATTGTCAGTATTGCCTTATCTTACAGAAATTGTAGGTCAATTATATGAGGCGAAGAACTATGATTATTTAAAATATATTCTATTACCTGCAGATGCAACTGAGTTGTATTTTGTAAAGCAAGGTGATAAAATCATAGCCTCTAATTTGTCAAAGAAATATTTTCAAATAATATTACCGGCAGAAAAAGAGAAAAATGGTTATACATATTTGATACCTCCTAAAAAGAATGTAGATGTTACCCAAGAAATAATATCTCATGCATGCGCATACAGTGAGAAGATTGAAATTTCATGTATCGATGTGCCAGTTAACTTCACTAATGAAGATAATGGAAATATTTATTTGTTCGCTAAAGGAGATATAAGTCGGGAGATTGAGGGCAGTGTCCATATAGGCAATGGAATTTCTATTGAATGGACGGATGGACACTTGATTGTCAGCACCTGTTATCCCTTGAGATTAAGGGGAATATTATTCTTGAATATTATAGGGAATGGGTATGCTCCGGAGCGTAAATACTTGGATGTTTTTCCGGAAGATACTACTGGGAAAGGGTTTCAAAGTATTTCACTTCATGATTCCTCTGCTTCTTATCAGGGATCTGAATGTATTAAACTGGAGATAAATGTTGTTTGTGTATATGATACTTCCAGCCTTGAAATATCGAAATCTTTTTCGAATGAGATGGAGGAAGCCGATAATTCTTTTCTCAAATATGGAAAATGTCTAAATGTAAAGTAAGCATGAAGAAGTTTATATTGATAATCACTTCCGATTCTTTAAAAGAAGCTTTTACGGCTTTTATTAATAAGAAACAAGAGTTGGGATTTGCAGTGACTTGTATAACTGTAGAATCTATTAATAAAATGATAAGTGGAGAGAGTGCTACACCTGTACAAATAGCTACTAAAATAAAATGCTATATACATACCCGTTTTAATTATAATGAACTGTTCTATGTAATTCTGGGTGGTGGCTACAAAGAAGTCCCTGCTCTTGATGCCGAACGTCATTCTTCTCGTTATGTTGATAGAACAGGAGTTCCCCGTACGGTAGAAGTCTTTTCGCCATCCGACTATAAATATACTTTGGACGTCGATAATAATATGAAATTTGTTATAGGTCGATTTCCTGTTGGGGAATCTCAAGATATGGCTAATCTATGCAGATTGTATGTCAATTACGCTCCGCAAAGAAATGATAAAATTCTAATTGTCTCTGATGATGATGATACAGCATCGTTTGTGGCAGAGTTACAAACTATATTGCGTGGGAAACAAGTAACATGTCTGAAAAAAGAAGGTAAATTGGAAGATATAACCACACTTACTAGAGAAATACTTAATCATTCATTTATCTTATATACAGGGCATGGTAATCCTCTTTATTGGAATTACGGTCAGTTGGGAACTACTGATGATGGAAGTCAATTCTTTACAGAAAGCAAAATTTCACCTATGCCTCGGCACCCCCATATCTGTTGCTGGGCTTGTGCCACATCCTGCTTCTCAATAAAAACAGATTGCATCGGTGTGAGTTTTATGAAGAAAGGAGCGATGACATACTGGGGAGCTTCTTATGAGACACGCCAGTCCGTAAATAGACTGATGGCGAAAAAAATGTTAGAGGTCGTTCTGCGAAATCCGACAATTTCAGTCGGAGAAGCATATTATCAAGTATTGCAATGTCCCAAAGTCCGACAACAAGAAAAGGAATCTTATCTTCTATTCGGTGACCCTACTTTACCTTTTTTTTCCGTATAGAGTATATACTATTTTAAACTTTAAATTAATAAAACAATGAGTACGAATGTTAGCGATTTTTCTAAATCAGAGGCAGCAGAACGTCCTGCCTTTATTACGAATTTAACTGAATTAATTGATTTCAGAGACAAAGTGAACAACGGTGAAGACTTCAAGGGCAAACAGATTATACAGGTTTGTACCATCGAAGACCTAAAGGACTGGACGCCTATCGGCACGATGGAACATCCTTTCCGCGGTATATACAGCGGACAGAATGAAGTTTTCAAGAACATTACTGTGCAGAGCAATGGCGTAGCCGGTCTGTTCGGTTGCATTGAAGGTGCCACTATTGAAGATGTGTGTATCAGAAGCGGAAGCGTCACGGGAAATAAGGCTGGGGGCATTTGTGGTCATATCCGCTTCAACGGTACTATCCAAAGATGTGTGAATGGAGCATCTGTCAAGGGCATAGGGGAAAACGCTTATGCCGGAGGTATCTGTGGAGACTCTTGGGGGGGGACTTTAATCGACTGTGCTAACAATGGAGAAATTGCTAACGAAAGTAAGTCGGTCTCCGCTTTAACTGCCGGAATAGCAGGAGCATCTTATCAGGGAATCATTGACAAATGTACGAACAAAGGGCGTGTTAGTCCTATAGGCGGACATTGCGGTGGAATATGTGCCAGCAACAATGAAGGAACCATTCGATATAGCGATAATGGCGGAGTGATAGAAGGTGGTGCGAACAATGGCAGTATTTGTGGTTGGAACAACGGCAAGGTGGAAAAAAGCAGTTCTTCCATCGATACAGCCCCTATTGGCGATGGTTATCCTATGGTAGTCTAATTGAGGGCTTTAATGGATTGAAAATATGAGAGCCTGTTTGAATTTTCCATTTTGAAATAAAAAGAGTGTTTCTTCTTTCCTCGAAAATGATTATTTTTAGTTACCAAGCTTCAAATAATTATGTATTCAACGGATTTAGAAGAAACACAGTGACAAGTTATCAAGAAAATCTTGAACGTGCAAGAAAGGAAACGAAAATATGATTTGCGTGAAATATGGAATGCCATTTTCTATGTAGTAAAAAAGCTCAATTCGAGAGTATGTGACAGATTTTGAGACTAAAATTTTGATGGAAAAGCATCGATTGATTTATGGTCGTCTGACACCTGATGCCCTGAAGCCTGACACTTGGCAGCGGGGCAATCAGTACCGCTTCGGGAACCGCTACCGACATCACTGTCGCCACAGCCACCGCCGGGCACTTGATGCGTAAGCCCGGAGTGAACGTACCTTATTAAGGTAGCAAACTGGCAGCCTCGCCGCTGCCGGTGGCACGAAAGAAAGAAAAAAGGCAAAAGAAACAATAGAAGCAAAAGAAAGAAACAAAAAAACAATAGAAGAATATGATGACATACAGACTACAAGGCTGCAAGAAATCAGCCGTTATCGGATGGATGGCAGGTATGCTGTTGCTTGCCGGATGCACGCAGGATAAACCGGTGGACACATCGCAAGGCGAGATGCTGCCCGAAGGGAAATACCCCATGACCTTTACCGTCACCGGGCTGGAAGCTACGGCGACAACACGTGGCACGGCCGACGGTAAGTGGGAAGGCGGCGAAGAAGTGGCTGTACAAGTGGATGGCGTAGTGAAGAAATATGTTGCCGTTGGTTATGACAAAAACGCCACGCTGAAACCGGCAGACCCTGACAATGCCTTTTATTGGCAAAGCACGAATGACACAAAGCAAGTCAGTGCGTGGTATCTCGGTAAAGGATATGATGCCTCGCTAACAACGAAGCGGTGGCTGTGGAGCGTACAATCAAACCAAAACAACAACAACGGCTATCAGAATAGCGACTTCCTTTATGCCCCACAGACCACCTGTAGCTTTGGTGGCACGAGCTCACTCACTTTTTCTCATAAAACCGCCAAAGTGGTGATAAACATCCGTAAATACGGAGTGGCCACTGATGACGAAGATATAGAATCCATAACAATCCATAAAGCTCTGTCAACCGGATCTACTGCTGAAAAAGATGGGGAACTGAAGTTTTGGGGTCTTCCAGATATGCCTTTTTGTGACTTAACGCCTTACAAGCTCTCCGTTCGGAATGAAAACGTAAGCTTTGAGGCTAATAAGCCTGCTGAAACCGCCCTTGCCAGCTATAAGGCATTGGTTATTCCGTACGATACTACTGGTCCCGACTTTATCGAAATAAAGATGAAGGGATATGCGCCTTTTAAATATAATCCAACCGTACCCGACAAATGGGAAGGCGGCATGCAGTACACCTACAATCTTACGATAAAAGGCGAGGAAGTTACCGCCACCGTAGCCAGCACCGAAATGACGTGGACTGATGGCGGCAATGGCGGCTCTGGCGGCAATGGCAGCGTGGAGATATAAGCTGAAAAGAGCAACGGAAAGAAGCATGACGATATGCTATGCGAATAAGGATTTATAATCCGCTATCGCCGAAAAGAGAGGATTGCGAAAACGAAGCGTTCTTTGACATATTGGAAAACGAGAAACTTTCTACCGCATTTCCTTGTGCTACAAGGAATTGTGCGTATCTTTGCCCCTGTAACCAAAAGAAAGGAAAACAGTTATGGCAAGACCGATCAAGGAAACTCCGATACTTTTCGGCAATGATGCCCGACGGTTTGAGGAGCGGATGAAGCAGAAGCGTACCGTGCCGAAAGAAGAAATAGAACGCGTGCGCGAACATTATCGTATAGCCATGAGTATCTTTAAAAAAGGGAAAGATGACTAACGAATACATACAATCCACGTTTCAGATTCGTAAACTGGAATCAGATGAAAGAATAGAATCGTTCGATTGCGGAGACGCAGATTTGAACGATTTTATTTTA